>Ga0228710_1000971_pt1 | contig 41016 bp, 24 predicted proteins | sample MedpolnodulmetaG_FD_177995 | JGI IMG/M metagenome (GOLD analysis project Ga0228710, IMG submission 177995) | Root nodule microbial communities from Medicago polymorpha collected in Santa Monica, California, United States - pink nodules | ecosystem: Host-associated > Plants > Roots > Nodule... | reverse complement strand
GTTTAGGTTGTTAAATTCCGTTGATGAATTATATGCTTATTATTATTGAATGTGAAATATCACCCCTTCTGTTTGAATGTTGCCTCTACGTGGGTAACGTGCAGATAACCAGGATTAACTGCTAATGTGAGTTGACTCTCGTGCGTCATCTTAGGGTCGCTCTGATACGTAACGGGATGGGGATTATTTACTTGTTTTCCACTGTTGCGTATTATTATTTATGAACCATGTTGTTGAACCTTTTGATTAAGTTGTTTACGTTGAGGCCGTAGTGCCAAACTTGTTGAACTATGAATCTATTTTCCGCTGCGATGTTTTGTTAAAGTGGTTTTAATAAATAGTAACTTTACTCTATTTATATTTTAAATGTAGTGTGACATTCCGTTTTATGTTGAATACTCTGATTATTTGTATTATTTACATTGTTGGGAAAACAGGGTGTTACAACCCGCAACTCCAAATCCTCCCTCCCTCAAAGTGCCTCCTCCAAATGGCGTCGTCCGGAACCAGGGTTTGTCAAAGCAAATGGAGATGCGAACCTCCAACATGCAGGCAGTTGGGGGATTGGTGCGATTATCCGCGATGAGGAAGGATTAGTCATGGCCGCCGCGACTTGGAAGATAACTGATGGTGAAGATACGCTTATGGCTGAGGCCTTTTCTCTACTTAGTACGATGAGGCTAGCAAAAGATTGTGGTTTCAGGAGGGTTTGTTTCGAAAGTGATAATGAGCGCTTGATACGTTTGATAAAAGAAGAGCAAATGAAGACTGAAGAGAAGAGGAACAGATCTTACATGGGACATATGATAAAGGAAATCTAGAGGTTTCAGATATCTTTTGACAAGTGTCATTTTTTGTTTACACTTAAATCAGGCAATAAGGTAGCAGATCAATTGGCCCATTTAGCTCATGAAAAACCCTCTATGGTTTGGATTGAGGAGGTGCCAACAGTAGCAAACACTTTGTGTTTCCATGATTTAATGAATTAATCATAGTCCTTTTATTAAAAAACAAAAAAAACATACATGCGTATGTCCCTAAAAAACACCCATAGGTATGATTAGTATTATTTGTTCAAAAAAAGTATTATTTGTTTGCGTTATCATCAAAAAAGTTTGTTGTAAAATCAGTGTTATACACGAAGGTTCCCGCAACCCTTCTCAAGAATCATTAATATGTCCATTCGATGTGGCTTGCACATGGTTGATAATTTTGTTCGTTCAATGTGAGAAAATAGAAAAATAACAAAATCAATAATTATATAGATTAACTATTTGAAATGACTTTTGCTATAAAATAAAAATAAAAATCACATGTTGTGCTAGTGGGCCTATTTTTCGAGTCATTTTTTAAAAAACAAATAAATTGATTCTATAGTTATCTGTGAAAATTTGTTAGACTTGTGGAGTGCAAATTAGTTACAATTTTTTTGTAGAGAAAAAATTGGCTACACATTTTTGTTTTTAATTAAAAAAACAAATAATGTTTTAAAAGTATTCCAAAGACTTATTAATTTTGCATCACAAAAAACAAATATTCGTGGAAATTTTTGAGTCATTTTTTAAAAAACAAATAAATTGATTCTATAGTTATCCGTGAAAATTTGTTAGACTTGTGATGACCATTATCCGTAATTTTTTTAATAAGTTAATTAATTTCATAGTTATCCGTAGAAATTTGTTACAGTTGTGATAATCATTATCCATAATCAATTTAAAAAAAATTAAAAACAATTAAATTAAATTTTGCAAAATGACCATTAATTGCACATAAAATTAAGGAGATTATGAATTTTAGGGTCCGTTTGGTTCGAGAGTTTTGGAGGGGAGGGGCGGGGAGGGGAGGGTAGATTTTTAATTTGAAGTGTTTGGTTCAATTTTTAGAAGGGGAGGGGAGGGAAGGGGAGGGGAGCAAATCTTTTTAAAATTTGATTGCATTGCCATAATTATCCTTAAATTAATTTCAAATCTCAATATTAACCTTGTAACAACTTTTATTATTTATTATTATTAGGTTATCTTATTCTTATAATAATTATTATTATTATTTTGTTATATTTTTTTTACAACTTTTATTATTATATTATCTATAACTCTTATTTGTTACATCTAAAACCACTTCTACTATTATTTTGTTGATGTCAACGGCCTTATTATTATTATTATTATCTTATTTTAATTCAACTTATTATTGCTTGTTGATCCTTTTTTTTAATGTTAATTCACAGGTTCATGTCTTGTTGTGGAAAATATATGAGCCAGTTTGAGATAAAATAAACAGCTTAGATGTGTGTTTGTCATTGGTTGGTCTCTGCAATTGTAAAATCAAGTAGTTTCTTTTATTTAATTAAGTTTAAGGATAAAACAGTAAAATAATTTTAAAATCCCTCCCCCTCCCCTCCCATTGCGAACCAAACACGTTTTTAATTAAAATATTTCCCTTCCCCTCCTAATTCTCGAACCAAACGGACCTAATTGAACAAAATTATTTGGGGCCAAGCCCACTATAAATTTTTTTTATTTGTGGGTCTAAAAAAGCTCCATATTAATTAATTAAAAAAAAAAGTTTTTTTAGGTAAAAAAATAATAATTTCGGTAAAAAAAAAATTTAGGTAATTTTTTTAGTAAAAAAAAAGTTTTTTTTTTGGTAAAAAAAATTATTGAAATTTTGGGGCTTTGGGGCCTTTTGATTTTTTTATTTGTGGGCTTGCATGAATGTGGACCTTTTAATCTTGTGAATATTCAAGCTCCCTTACTATGTGGGCTGGGGCCAAAACTTCAAAGCCCCATGATATTGACACTTCTAAGTGGCGTTGCCGCTGATTGGCAATGCCACTTGGTAGAAGAGTGTGAGGGAAGTTGAATGACAACTATGGGGATTTTCATGACTGGGGTTGGACCTAATTGTTGTTGTCAATGGATCAGTGGAAAAATGAATGGCTGTCCATGGAGAATTTGGGTTACCGGCGACCGGCGACTGCCGCTTCAGAAGCTAATTTTCAGGTGGTGGTTGTGCTGAAAAATGGGACACTAACACACTCTTGCTTAAGTGCTATGCTTTTTGCATGCTAGAGCGAGCTTGATCTACAATATTCATTGCCTTATAGTTAGACCTAAATTCATAGCAAATTACTTGCTTTTAAATTAACTTCACTCATATACCTTCTAACCTTCTAAAATATGGAGAGGGGGCATAATTTTTTTTTTGTGAAAGAAGAGGGGGCATTAACTAGTAGCGTGTTTTGTGATACACATTGGAAAGACAGAAAATGTGTCTGTTGTATTGTATAAACTGCTGGATTTTTTATGTTATAATTTACTTTTTTGAGCAAGTTATAATTTACTTTAAAGTTATAATATTGTTTTAAATACATTTTAAAAGAATTAATATTATTTTTTGAAGACAAAGAATAAATATTTATTATTAGTAGTAGTATTAATGATTTGTTGCACGTTTTCCATGTAGGTGGTACATTACTTAGTCAATCAAAATTATTTGTGGCCTATTTACTTGGAAGTGTAAGGTTGTCAATCCTAGTTAATAGGTTTTATGGTTTTTGCTCGAGAGAAAAACGTGCAACTTTAACATGGTTATATAATGAATGGGTTACTGTATATAACAGTGAGGTACGAGGGGTTACAGGAGACTTCAGGTTGTACACTAAATTACATAGCAACCATATACACTTATGTATGTTTATGTGTGTAATATATAAAGCAATTAAGTTCCGTTGAGCTTCCAACAGTGGTTTCTAAGACATTTATGTGCAATATTAGCTCTGCTAGCTATGAGACCAACTGTGTATCGGGTAACTGACATATGGTAGGAGACCAATTACGCATTGGGTAACAGACCTGTGGTGGGCGCGAGTTACTCTTACGTCCTGTGTTTTAATACGCCTCGGTCAATATTGATAAGTTTACTTACTCCTTGTTCTATTTTATTTAGAGCTGTATTTATTTGTTCTTAATATTTTCTCTTCAATTTATTATACGTGATAATTCTTTGTCTAATTTTTTCAACATTAACAATAGCAATACTTTAGATAGTCTGGTCACTCTGGCGGTCTTGCATAAAGGAGATGAAGGAATCTGGTTGAGGTTGATGATATTGTTTTGTAAAGGTTTTTTCCAAAAATGCCGTTTTTATGTTGTGACCTGTTTTACAGTCAGCAGTCACTGAGTTATAATTACGCATCCCACACTTTTTGCCATTGGGGTGGTTCGTTTGTTTATTCTTTACTTTCGGTGATCTCTTTTCAGCCCTGAAGTCATGGAACACAAAAAGATATAGAAACAATTTTTCCCAACCCCGTGCATTTCAATTAATTAATTAATCAAGAAAACGTTCTTACTCTTAAAATATAACATTGAAAAGTGGATTAGGCTTAAAGCAAAGCACAAATAAATTGTTAGTGCTCGTTACTTTTAAGAAGTAAAAGTGGCTTAGGCTCATTGCACAGAGGTTCCGCTGGTTGAGAAAGATGGAGCAACATTGCTTGTCTCTGTAAGATAGCAAGCCATGGCATTACAAGGCCTGAAAGTGTGCGACTTGTAAGGAGTGGCGATGCCGCTGATTAGCAATGGCAGTTGAGTGTCAGGGCCAGTTGAAACTTGAAAGCCAACTTGCAATGGAGCATTATGAAAATGAATAGTTGTCCAAGGCAAATTTGGGCTACCGGTGGACTGGCGGTTGACGCATGAGAAGTTAGTTTTCAGGTGTTGGTTGAACCGGAAAATGGTACCCTTATCCACACTATTAATTGTGTTAAGAGTAAGGCTTAAATTTATAGCAAAATTTTTGCTTCTAAATTTACATTATTCATATATCTTGATGTAACCTTATAAATTATGGACCACACGTGAAACACAACAAATGCGTCTGTTATAGTAGAGCATTAACAAGAGTTGATATGGTTGGTGGTCCTGAGTTGTAAAAGAGAGGAAAGGAATCTGGTTGAGGTTAGTGATATTGATTTGTCAAAGGTCTTTCCAAAAATGCCGTTTTTATTACGCTGTGACCTGTCTTACGAGTTATAGTTACGCATCCCTTACACCACACCTGACACCACACTCCTTCCTCTCTGTGACAGTTTAGTTTGTTTATTCTTTACTTTTGGTAATCTCTTTTCCAACACAGAAAAATGATTTAAAAACAAATTTTACCGATCACATGCATTTCAGTTAATTTAATTAATCATGAAAACTATTCTTACACTTTAAATTATATATCCAGTGGAAAAGTAAAATAATAATTTTTTATTATCTGAATATTAAATATTTACAAATTTATACTGTGATACAAAAGTACATAATTATAAAAACGTGTCAATTTTAAGGGAAAAAAAATGCATTTCATAAGGATATTTGCATCAACTTCACACACAAAATGGCTGATCATTGCTTCGCAATTTCTTCATTCATTCATTTCTCCAAAACAATATAATTGAATTCAAGTAGAGCATCTCTGTATAAAATATAAAAGACTATGCGCATGTTTTAAAATTAAAGGAAACTTTTGATTTAAATAAAGGGAAATGCTGTGAATCAAAAACGGGTTTGTCAATGTATAGTCCTGATTTATTTATAGTTGAAAACAGGCTACATTCCGCAAAACAGGATACACTCAAAGTTAAGTTTATAACATTCATATTATTATTCCATAAAATAGAAGAAGCAAACCCTGCAATCAAAATAATGGGTGCCCCTGTTACCGGCCAAGGAGCACCCCCACAGCGGACATGGTCTGCCCGTTAGTTAAAAGTCTATAGGACCAATAACTAAGGCATAGTAGCTTCTTCGATGTGTTGATCTATTTATGTATGCAAAACAAAACATATCAAACTGGTATTACATGCCTTTAATTACCTTGGCAATAACATTAGGACTCTTCTACTCCCAAATACTGAGAGTGAGAAGCTGCTAGAAGCGCTGCTCCAATGCCTGAACCATCATTAGCAAGCTCAACGACAACGGTTTCAGCTGCCTCATCTCCAAGCAATTCCTTCAGCGTATCCTCCAAGCAAACTCTGAATTTAGTGTAGTGTTCAAACAACCCTCCATCCAATGCTATCACCGACTTTTGCTTCTCTCCACCCTTAACTGTGTCTCTTCCTAGTTTCTTAAGGATTCCCAAAATACCAGCAGCAGCAAGGCGTGCACCGCGACTGGCGACAATGTCACAGAGTTCCACAACAATCTTCCTCATTTTTAGTGATGTATTAGAGATCTGACAAAAAGGAAATCAGTAAGAAAACTTATCCATTTGAGAGAAAATGGCACTATATAGGATGATATGTGAGGCATGAAAGTCGTATTTCAACATGGTCATTAGAGCATGCATACCTCCAATATATCCCTCAATTTGCTTCCAACCTCTTTCAGATCTGGTGTTGTGTCGTGGTGCATGGACGACATGTCAGGTGTCCTAATATAAAAGATGTTAAAACTCTGAAAGCTCTGATACTACATAAATAATGTGTTGCAATGAAGATTTATGTAACTCAACAGGGTAAAACAGGTGATATAGGGCAAAGAAGGAATGAAAATAAGGAGTTCTGCTTGTATGGTTGATTAGAATGAGAATACATAGAAAGAATTGAAAATATCTAGGCCTATGTTTGCGTTCCATTTTTGCAAAACTTCCATTACCAATTTGGATAAAAATGTAATGCTAATGATCCAAAAAAATAGGAAAATAAAAACAAAAAAGGTATGTTACTACTGGTTCTGCTGTATTTTGTATACTTTCACAAAGAATAATACTATTAGTATAAACCATTTTCATTCATCCACGCTTTTACCTAGAATCAATAAGAAGGGTGAAAATAAGAGGGAACCAAGGCTGATACTAAAATAGTCCACATGAAGAAGTCTGAACAGAAAATGCTTTAATATTTGCTCAAACTTCTGCGAAATTCATGCAATTAATAACCAAGGCTAAGTATAAAAGGAATCATTATTGACATGGTTTAGTGGCATACCTAAGTATAAAAGGAATTTTCAACTTAGGGGGAACAGTATCTCCGAAAAATTCAGCCTCTTCGGCCATCTTCAACAAAGCTCTCCGTACAATTTCCCCCAAGTACATGCCAGAAAGCAATTTCTCAAAAATCTGTGAACGATGGTGGAAGGATCAACAATGCTACAAATTCACATGGTTATCTAAACCAATAAATATAATTTGATTAATCATAATTACCTGTTCTCCAGGGTTTAAGCTTTCAGCATCAAGATCTTGATCATATTCGGTTAAAGGAAGATGTGATGATCGGAAATTACCCCATTCCATGTTTATAACCTACAGTATTTAGAAGTAATTTGGCACCGGGTTAGTCATGACCTGCCTCTGAGTAGCATCGTAAGACAGTTTCATCACACAAGAAACTCTCCTAATTACTCATAACCTTACCATATCTCCTGATTTTGGCATAAGGCCGTGCCATTTTGGAATAGCATGCGCGTGTTCTACATATGCGGCATTTGTCCCAGTACCGAGAATCACAGCAGCAATGACATCCTGATTGTAGAATCTGCCTCCAGCCAATGTTCCAATTGTATCATTAACCTACATAACATCAACAAGTTAGTTTTGTTTAGAGGTTAAGATATCAATTATCCAAGAATTGCTAAAACTAAAAAAAAAAAAGTGACACCATAAAACCTTGTAACTCCAAATTCAGTCAGAGACAAATTTGAAATCATCATTCTCAAAGTCTTACTAGAAAAAAATACAGAAATCCTAAAAGAGGAGAATGAGACTGACTAGAGCTGCAACACGCATATCCAGGCCAATTTTTTCCAAGGACTTGGTTAGTTCTCCCACCACATCTTCGCCAACCTACAAGCAAGTGATAGAGACCAACTGTTAGATGACCATTCAATGAGAGAATTTCTGAAAACAGAGAAAAATGGGCCTGTTTACTTCTAAAAACATTTTCAGTTTTCATTTTTTAAAATTTGTGTTCATTTTGAATTCCTAACAATGAGATGAAAGACTCATGTAGCAAACAAGAGAGAAAATAGAAGACAAGCTAGCAAGAATGTATTTTCAGAAGACAACGAAAACAGTGTTTTGGTATTTATCAGAAATTCTGAAAATGCTAAATCTGTTTATAAAAATTGTAAAAGAAATAGGAAGAGAAATATTGGATATATATTCTATTATGTTTACTTGTGAACGAGATTTCTCTCTTTCAAAAGAGTTTCTACGATACAATTTTGAACCATTATGAGGTAAACACTATGATATCTGGTCTCACAATATTCAACACAACAACAAAAAGAGAAAGGTAACATGTTTTTCAATAAGAGAGAGACTCATTTAAGTATCTGGACGCATCACTGAATAATCAAGTAAATAACAGCACGAAACAATGGAAACACAAATAAAATTGAATATAACATAGTCAATGTAAAAAGAATTACGGTATCATCAATACTGAAACCCTTGGTCCATTTTATTAGAGTCCCAGATGCAATTGAGGTTTGTTTCACGGGGAACGAGAACGTAAAACCGAGTTCTCTTTGTCTGCCAGGTGGAGGATGAAAACCTTCAGGTTCTGACTCAACAAATTTTGCGAGAGCTGCTGCTATAAAATCAAATAATCCCTGTAACAAACAACAAAAACTAATATATATATATACATCAGAGTGTAAGCTGATTCAATACTCCTAATGATTTTCCCATAACACGCTTACCTCTGAAGAACCGGTCATCAATTGAGGAGGGATTGAAACTTCATCAAACTCTCGGCTAATGACACCTTTCTCTTTTCCACCTAAATGTACACGAAGGACACGGAAGTTTGTTCCACCAAGATCTAGAGCATAATAGAGTCCTTCCTCATCCCTGCAAATAATGTGACAATGTGAAAAATTACTCAAAGGAAAAAAGCTATAAAAATCGCATGTTTCATCATCCAAACTTTCACAACACAAAATCAAATGCTTTAGGAATAAGATATATATGACCATTCAATATGACTGAATTATCAACAAGTGGATAGAGACCACATGTTTTATTACTGGTTTGCTAGTAAATTCCTCCCATTATAATCATGTAAATTCTCAAGTGCTACCACATTTGAATAATCTGAGTGTGTTTGGCTTTGCAGTGATAAAATTGATTTTTAGTTAACTGATTTGTAAAATTGATTCTGACGGGAAGTGGGCTGAACATACTTATATTTGGATACATTCATGTATAAATAAGTGGGTTGAACAGTAAATTTGAGGCTAAAAACAATCGTAGAGGCAAAAATTCAAAATTCTAGCTTCAAAAAATCATAATCAATTCTGTAGGCAAAATCAATATTTATGGAGAACGTGAAAATCAATTCTACAAATTCAGAATCACTTTGCCATCTCCAAAAGTGGAATAAAAAAATGTTGATAAATAAACAGAACCTCTAATCAACAACTTTTCCTAATATGAATCAAGTATGCCAATAGCAGAATAAAATCACAAGTCACGAATTGAAGAAAAAAACATAAGAAAATAATAAAGTCAACAATTTATGAACTGATTTTATTTGTTAGGCTGCATATGAATGATAAAAAGTAACCACAAATCAAAGATCAAAAATAAATCTAGTGACTGACCCAGTTGGAAGATTATCAACATAGCTGATTAACATACTAAGCTTGCTGCCACCTTCAGATGCAAGACCAGCATGCATCTCAACATCCATAGCATCAGCCAACTGTCTAAGCTTTCCAATTGGTGTCTCACACTTTTCCCCAAACTCCTTCAAAATAGCCACGCTACGTGTCCACTTTCTCGAACTTATCATACGGTGGCGCACCACAAGAGCCGCCGCGGCACAAACAGCGGCGGCACAAACAACCGCAGCTCCCACCGCGACCTTACCCATCACTCAACTCAAATCTCAATCTTAATAATCCAACAAACTCGGAAACTTTATTTATAGTGTTGAATGAGAAGAACAAAGTGAAGAAGATTGATTGAGTTTATTTATAAAAGATTGCTGTTGTTGTTCATCTTCTTATTCTTATTTTTTGTGCATGGTAAAGAAAATGACAGTGCAGTTAGGAGTTAGGAGAAAGAAATGACAGACGAACATGAATGAAATGAATCAATTAACATAAAAAAAACAAAAAAGTTTAGATCTGTTTCTGTGGGATTGGGAAATTAGTTACTCCGTTTAGTTAATCACATAACATAACAAGAATTAAATTAGCTTTAATCTTTTCCTTCTTTTTAACAAAGAAAATGACAACCATGTGATGTACCGATATTAACCAAGCCAGATATAAAAGTAAATAAATAATTAAGACGAAGAAGGTGAGACTAATCCTCAAAAGATTTACAAATCCACAAGTCATTATCTTATTAAATATTTCAATATTAATTTTTAATGGATAATTACTACATTTTAGGAGATGATGACGTCCATCAAAAATATTATTAGTAAATTAATGATTTATATACCAATATATAAAGAGAATGTATTCAATTTTTAAGCTGGAGTTTTTCTTTCCAATTTTACCTCTTTATTTAAATTATTTTATTATTTTTATTTAAATAATTAGTTAAAAAATTAAATAAATCTTGTGGAATTATAAACAATCCACAATAATAGGAAAAACATCCAACAACGTAGAAATAATATTGGACACCGAAAAAAACAATTGTGGTTTACTGCAATATTTTTCTTCTTTCAATTTTACCGTTCACTTCATTTTTTTGCACTGTACTATTTTATCATTTTTATCGACAAAAGCAAAAAGATAAACGTGTTAGAGCCTCCCTTGACGCTAGTTTATAATAAAGAAAATTATATTGATAATTATTTATTAATGTTTTATTTTCATATTATTTCTTTTTTGAAGGGGTTATATTTTCATTTTTCTTTTTTGACAAGGGGGTTATTTTTTCATATTAATTATAAGTGTGCTGAAAAATAAAGCTTATTGCTTTTTCTAAGAAATATAATATATTAATTAATTGAACTAAAAAAGTGATTCAATTTTCTGCCAAAACAATTTATTTGAAGAAGGTATAATTTTATATGACTGTGATCGTAGAGCATATATAACATTTAAGCGGTTTCTTAAAAAAAAAACATTTAAACGGTGCTCCATTTCAATTTTCTGTTTTTACACTAAAGAAATGTGTAAGTACTCCTTTTTTTCTTTCTTTCTTTCTTACAATAGTATGTGTTTGTTTGTTAAAATAGGATACGACAACGTCAAAACAAGCATGTGTAAGAAAAAGAAGTGTACAAAGTTACCTTTTTAATTATCCTACATTGTTATTATTAAAAAAAAATCTCTTTTGTCAAAAAAAAAACCCAACTTTATTTGGTAATGTAGGTTTTCAAAAACGATGAATAAAAGTTCTTTTAAATAATTGTAAATTATATGGTAATAAGTGCTTACTTTATTCCCTAAAAAAAAATGCTTCCTTTATATATATTTTTATATAACTATGTTTTTTTTTGCACAAGTCAAAATGATATATATTAACAGCAAATGTATAGTACCCCGCACAAGGTGTGCTAAGGAAAGACATCGCTCAAAGAGTACAATGAGAGATGCCAAGCAATATGAGTCACCTCCAACACCAAAAAATAATTACAAGTAGCACCCTAACAATGTAACGGGTGTTGCCACCAATCATGTAAACACAAATTAAAAAACGGTCTATTAGCTTTAATCCATAAATAAGAACTTAGTTTGATTTTCTCAATGAGGACGGAAGAATCTGATCCCGTGTTTTTGAAGACTCGGTCATTACGATCCTTCCAAATCAACCAGACACAAGCAAGCCAAATCACTTTGAAGACATAATGTGAACTCTGAGACATTCCCGCCATTAAAGAGAATTGAGTGTAATGTTCTCGCAGCTGACAAGGATACACCGTAGGTAAACCTATCCAATTTCTCACCTAAACCCAAACCATATTGAGAATTTCGCACTCTAAAAAGAGGTGATTAGCTGATTCTGAGTCACCGCAACCATAAACACACGCGGTGTCAGTAACCTGAAGAACCCTTCGACGCATCAAATTGTCCTTCGTGGGAAGACAGTTTCGAAGCAGACGCCACACAAACAAAGACACTTTTGCTGGAATGTATCTATGCCAGACATCATCAACGAGAGTTCTATCCACCTGCTCACCGGAAGTAAGAAATCGATATGCTTCCCGAACTGAGTAACCATGAACAAGATCTATAAGCCAACGCCATGTATCAGATACATTGTCTTGCAAAACAACGTTATGTAATAATAAAGTGCACTCCCTCACACTATCCTCCTCCCAGGCTAACAGTCGACGTCTCCACAGCCACACGCTCGCTCCAACCGCCCACCCCAAACTCGCTATCTCCTCACACTATGTTATAAATGTAGGTTTAATATTTGTTTCAGATTAGGTCAAAGCCTCTGTTAGTATGGATCCAAGTTTCATTCACAACTTACACTAAGCAGGGATCATAACATAGACTCGCACTAAATTTCATTGGATCAAGGTCGCTAGAGGAATACTGGCCGTTTAAATTGGATCCAATGATGACTCATGATAATCTGTTCACAAATGTGCCCTCATGACAACTATTCATGTAATGGTTCAAGGACCAAAACCCTAAACTTTTCGATAAATGCTAACTCATGGCATTGGTTCAAGTACACTCAAGGACGGACCCCGAAATTTTAAGTGGTGTAGGCCACACACACACACACATCATTATATAAAAAAAACTCCATAGTTAATTAACGTTTAACTACCTTTTGGTCGGATCTTTTTCTTGATAAATTTACCATTAACAACTTCTTCTTTTTTTAAAACTTAATTTTAATTCAAATCTACACTAAGTATAGAGAATTTGAAAACTATCTATCTATCTATTTTAGTTTAACTTTTCTTATTAAAATTCTTTTTAAATCTAAATAATATAGATATAATAAAACACAAAAAAAAAACTAATTAATATTTACACCAAATATCAAATTAAAGTTTAACACCAAATCTTTATCTTTTGTTTTTTTTTTAAATTCAAAGGCTTATATATAATACTATTATAAATTAAGTCCCATGAATTTCTATTTCATGAATGTCCCTCCTCAATATTCTTTCTTAAGGCCAATTGCCTTAAATCAAATTAATAATTGGATATAATTCTTTTATGTTAACAAAAAAAAAGATACAATTGTTTTGTATCGTAAGTCTTTCTAGTGCGTTAGGCAATACTTTAAAACCACTATCACACAAACACTACCCATATATAGTATTTTAAAAAAAAAAAATCTTAACTAAGTAAGGGCCAAGGCCCACATAATGCAATAAGTGGGTTCGTCCCTAAGTACGCTCACACTTTATCTTGGATACCTCCCTCACCCACGATGTTTACTGACTTAACCATCATAGTGTTTGTAGGTACACTACACCCCTTTCAGAGAAGAAGGTTGTTACTGACCAAGGTCCTTCATTCAAAGGTCACTCATCACCATCAACTAGAGATTTCATGGTCCGAAAGAATCAATTGACGACTTTAATAAGGATCAACCCCATAATTTTTGTCTCCTTTTAAATAGAGTGTTGGAAGATTGAAGTGTGTAAAAGTAAAGATGAGTTGGAAGTTCCTTTTAAAGGGAGGTGGAAGAAACTCATATTTAACATTGGAGATCAAAGGGAAATCAACAATTATTATCTGACAATGATGATCTTCCCAACAGACTGAATCCTAACAAAATACAAAGCTCCATCATCATTATACCTTTATGGAGAATCACAACGCTTTCGTGGGAAATGATTGAAGGTTAGAGCTTTTGGGACACATGTACGATGGTTCAATTAAACTCACGTTTAAACTGAGTTAACGCTAGTGAAGCGTCGTCTTTCGTCACAATTGTCAGAGAGACCCACATAAGTAGACTCCAAAATTAATATGCATCAAGCATAATGTTACAACGAGCGTGAAGTCCACATGCATTGGGGCACGTGCCCTGTGACACGAATATTTGTATCTATCTTCAACAAGTATCTTCAAAGTCGGCCATATTTCATTTGCCTAAAGTCAGACACCGCATCCAAGACTCATAACACGTGGACCGGTGATCTCAAGCTCATAACAACAGGTTTGATGGCACGAGGACCGAAGTGGGGTTTGAACCACTTGGACATGCCGTATTGTTAAAGCACTAGAGACAACTACAATATGACTCCATCATCTAATAGATTAGGGGAATTGTTTCAGACTGGGTCAAGTCACAATCTTGACCTATATATTTGGGCTCCCTTCGTAGCTTACGCTAAGGGTAGACCATAATATAGACTCACCAATGACGACTCCTGATAATATGCTCACGAGTATCATGCGAGGACAATTGTTCAGGTAACGGTTCAAGGACAAAAATCTTAAACTTTTCGTATAAACGCTAACTCATGACATTGGTTCAGGTATACTAAATTCTTACCTTAAATACCTAAAAAAAAAGTTGTTGTTGATGAAGATCTTCCATTCAAAGACCATTCATCATCATCAACCAAAGGTCTCATAATTTAGAAGGACTATTATCAATGCCATCTAATAATGATTAATCACCGATGAAAAAATGTTGTAAACAAAGCAAATTCACTTTTCGAAGTTTTTTTCTTCACATAGTATATTATTTTACTGTTTTTTTAGTCTAGTAGCCTAATGGCTGGAGCTCACACAATTAAATGTGGAGAAGTAGGGTGTCCGAAGTTCGAACCTCGACCCCTGCATAAATTATGCAATGTCCCTACTAACTACTTTTGATTGTATGTGTGAAAATATTTTATAGTATTGGAGTAATTATAACTATTTTATTACATTTGCACTAATATATGATCCTTTTTTTTCTAAACTAAAATAGGACTCCCCGTAAATACCACTCAAGACATGTCCACTACGAGCTTCCGAATTTTGCTCTTTACCCAAACGGTTATGCTCATTTCCAAAGTAATTGTCCAAATTGCCCCTGCGTGAGTTAACTTGCGCTGCATGAATTAACTCACGCTGCGTGCTGTGATAAGCCTAGGCAAAACCTCCTTTCCTCATTTCCTCATTTTCAATCTCAAATCCCTCTCAAATTACCCAACTCCGAAATTCCTTCAACTTCAAATCAAACAACACTTCAACAATAAGAACAAGTAAGTTTTCACTTAAATTATGTTGGTATGATAGATTTTTTCACTTAAACTAGAATTTTTTAGGTTTAGTGTTTTGTTAAAATTTTGATTTTTTTGTAAGAAATGATAGAATGTTACGTGTAAATGACTTATAGTGCTTAATTGTTATGATATTTAGATGTTTGCATGATTATGTTAGATTTTTTACACTTAGATTAGATTTTTTTAGTTTTAGGGTTTAGTTTAAATTTTGATTTTTTTTGCTAAGAAATCATACAATGTTACATGTAAATCACTTATATTACTTAACTGTTTAGATGTTTGCATGTTTTTGTTGTAGTTATCATTTTTAGAGTTTATGTATAATTTGCACTCCAGGTGTTTGATGAAATGTTTGAATGAGTTTTTCATTGATTGTGTTTAATTTCTTACTGTGTAGATTTGAAGCAATGGCCGGGTGGATCGACGTTCATGCAGAATTCAACGGCGGAGAACCTCAGAGGTTGATGGTTCGGTGTCTTGGTGTAACGTTAAGAGGTCTCAAGGATCAACTGAATGAATTCAACCAAGGAGTCAACCCCAAAGACACAAGGAGGGTGGAATACGTTTGGTATAAACGTCCAACGCTCGACGAGGGAAGAGTATCATTCACTTGGGTGGAATTAACAAACGACGAAAACGTGAAGAACATGTTTTGGGAGCACAACATGTTCCAGTGGATCGATATGCGGGTAACGTTGCTGAGATCAACTGAAAAGGGAAAGATTTGTCCCGAATTCACGATTACTTTGCTGTAAATTTCTCGGTAGATTCAGCATTTTCCATTATTAAAAGTCTCTTTACCTAAAAATCAGAAGGTTAACACTAAAGTTAATGAAAACTCGACAAATTATTACAAAATAAAAAACTGAAGATAATTAAAGTGCAAAGTGTTTTAAACAACAAAAAAAAAAGTGCAAAGTGTTTACTTAATAAAATGAAAAGTATTTTCCTTGAGGATAAAATGTAAAAGTATTATTAAATATAAACTAATTATTTGTAAATATTTTTTACTCGACTAACAATGTCACATCATCAAATATAATTTCACATCTTTAATAAATATGTCAATTCATACAAACAATTACAAATTGGATTGAGGAAATAGGGAACTAAAATCCAAATTTACAAATCAATGACAAATATTATTTTAGTTCAAACAAAGAACAAAAAATGTATTTAAGACAACGATTTATTTAATTTAACTTGTATTTTTAGGACTGATTTTAGACTGTGTAAGAGGGGACTTTTTTTTTTTTAATCCTACATAATACATATTTAAATAACAAAAATATGTGTCTTTTTTTTTTAGGAAAAAAATGTGTGCCTTTTATAATCAAATAACAATAATAACATATAACGCATATTATCATACATTTGGCCTTTCAAAAAGAAGTATATATGATGGTGTAAGAGGTACACACATTTTATTTTCAATATTCTCTCTGACACAAACTTTTTTATTAAATAAAATCGATGTAAATCTCACATTTTAAAAACGAATCTCACATAAAATTATCAAACCCACGTGAATTTTATGAGTGAATGTTATAGTCAATGTTGAAAAATGTTTTCCTAAGACTCGTCATCATCGGGTGTGTGTATGTGTGCATGCTCTGAGCATTATCCTTATAACGAGAGACAGGGGCAAGGCTGCATGCATGCTTGCCATCCTCTTCATGTGTCCCTATGTATGTTTATGGACTACTTGGGTATTAGTGAAATAAAAAGAAGATGTTTTTTGCTTAAAAAAAACCATTAATAGGCTTGTTACATGCAAAATTAGAATTACATATTTTGATCGAGAAAATGTTTATATTCTCGAAGGATCAAGTATAAATCAAAACGTTCAAAGACCGTTGTTCGAATAGATCAAGTATAAGTCAAAATGTTCAAAGACTATTCTTCTAATAGAAGTTTGGGCTGCGAAATATCCGGAAGTACTAAAATATTTCAAAATCATAAAATTGTTGAAAATTGTCATAAAAAGTGTGTTTAAGAAGTCTTTCAAGCAAACAATTTAGTATTTCTCAGCGTCGAAGATTCAAATTCAAAGGAAGAAACTCGTAGAAGAAGCCTTTATAGAAGTTAGAAGACACATGACAATCATATAATGTAGGAGTTAATTTATTCTTAGTCTATAAATTGTAAAATCAAACTTCATACAAAGGAGTTTATTTTCATTCGGAAAAACTACACCTACTAGATAGACATCCGCCCTCACACGATAACATTCTTACCTACAACGTTGAAAGAACGATGTATGAAACTCAACTATCTTAATATATATTTTTTCCTTTTCCCATGCCTGTGCCTTTATTTTTCTGTATGTTTTCCTTTTTACCTTATTGTTCAAATCCATACGGTTATTTGTTTCATAATTGTGCGCTTGCGACTTTAAACATATCAACTAAAAACCCCTTTAAGGATCTAACTCAAATCCTAGATTGATATGTCGAGTTCATTTGTTAGGTTGAAATATATTTTAATCGAGAAATTGGCAAGCCTGATGGCACATTAGTTTGAGATAATATGCGTCAAATTTCTAGTTATTAGAGACATAAAAAAAGTTATTTTATGGCTCATTCCGGGGAAGCATATAAAAAAAAGTTTCCAATGTGGGTGAACAAGAGGTGAAAATACCTCAAAATATTGATCCAATTTCTCAAAGGAAATTACCTTCGAATCCTGTTAATTAGTCAAATTAAAATGGGTTACGTGGTAAATCCATCAATTCAAAGGACAAATACCACAATATATAGAGTACCACATTATAGGTTCTTCCCATGATGGGAAAATAACTTCTAGGATCCTTTCTAATAAGAGAAATGGGAATTCAATTACACAATATATATGAACTAGTATTTGGGTCATGAGGGGAGCCTGGAGGACTGTCCATATTGAGGCTAGAACAACCACACTTGCAAGAGAGACGCCACACTCTTGACTAAAACATTAAAACAATGAGTTTATGGGTCCTCTTACTTATAAGGTGTTCAACCTTTACTTTTTTATCCGATGTGGGACATATAACTCACACTTGCCCACAACACTCCCCCTCAAGCGGGAGTCCATCAATTCATCATGCTCCTCCCTCAAGCGGAAGCTCTTACTTGCTCAATTACACAATATATGAACTAGTTGTTGGGTCATGAGGGGAGCCTGGAGGACCATCCACATCGAGGTTAGAACAACCACACTTGCAAGAGAGATGCCACACTCTTACCCAAAACCTTAAAGCAATGAGTTTATGGGTCCTCTTACTTATAAGGTGTTCAACCTTTACTTTTTTATCCGATGTGGGACATATAACTCACACTTACACGCAACACTAGTCATGATGCTTTAGTGCATAGGCTTTTATGAAATCGTATTAATCATTCTCTTATTAATGCCAATTTCCAATTTCTTAAACAACAAATCAATGATTGTAATCTCAAAATGATAAATATGATGGATGGAATAACATACATTTAAAGCATCTGATGAAAGTAACATTAACCAACTTGTTAATAATAACATGGTCAATGAAGAAAATCGTCAGGAAAATTGAAGCCTACCAACTGTTTGAATTTCAATAATATATATGTAACCATAGTCAACCAAAACTAAAAAGACATGCCTCATATCATATAAATTGCTGAAGATATATCTAGCATTTCAAAAATAAGTATGTATTTTGATATGAGAAGTACGAACTCTCTTTTTAATATTATCTCTAAAAATTATTCTTCAATTAGATGAAATTAATGTGAGTTTCAACTTTAAAAAAAGTTTCATATGAAATGGTGAAATTCACATGAATTTTGTCTAATAAGAGGATGTTGAAAAAAGAGTGTTCCTAACACTCATCATGTTATATAAAGTATATGTATAAGTTGATTTGAAAACACGAACCAAAAGTGATGATGGAAATTTTTTAAAAAGACCATGATAAGTTTTATTTACACTTGAGAAGATCCTAATACGTATTAGAATGAGAAGCAGGGCAAGGGTGCATGATTGCCACCCTCTTCATTTGTCCTTATGTTTCAAGATTTATCGGTTATTAATTAATAGAACTAAAAAGAAGATTTATTTTTCCTTTAAAAATAAGAAATTAAAGGCTATAGCACAGGAAGTGCTACATAGCCCAAAAACGAAATAAGTAAATAAATAACAAGTAAAAGACAAATATATTTAAAATATACTCATAACAATAGAAAAGGTAAATATTCTATTGTTAGGTTATAGGTTATGGTTTGATTAGGCTTAGTTTTTTATTGAGAGGATTGATTAGGCCTATTCTCCACTATACTTTGTTAGGTTCAACCAGGTTTTGATTGTAATGGACAAATAATTCTGATTCGGGGGCACACCTGAAATTCGTGCATTGCTTCCATCGTCTTGTGCTATTAAGGTTCCCCTCCCATTATTTTAAGATCTAAAGGAAAAATACTAAACAAGCATATACAACTAATATGTTTCACGATATAACAAAACATATATTTCCGTAAAAAAATTTTTATACGAGTTTGATGTTTAGTTGTAATAATTATGTGTGCTATTTGAACAACTATTATAGAACAATTTATGAACAAACTAAAGATATATTTATAAGACAATATATGTATCGACACAAAACCAAACAAAAGAGAGTAAGATACAAAGAGAGTATGAAGAGAGTTGTCCCTAAATTTGTTCTAAAATGGTTGTACAAATATCAATTTTCTTTTACTTATCTTTTGTTTGATCCAAAAATTAAGTAGGGGTCAAAATTTATCTGGCTTTTGTTTGAATCCCAAATTAACAAATCTCATTTCCCGTGCATTTTCTGTATATTTTCTTTCGCTATTAAAAATAACAAAAACAAAGTAAAAAAAACTGATAAAACATGTCAAATAATATAAAAAAATTAAAAATACTACCAATTTTTTTTTAAAATCAAATAAAACTAATGCATTTTTTCCGGATATTTATGAGAATATGAAAAAAATGAAAAATGGGTTTAAACGATGAAATTTTGGATTTTGAGGGGTGGAGTCCCGTAAAAAAACCTTCAAAGGGATTCTTGATCCTTATTTTTTCTTCTTCTGATTTTATGGGGAAGTTTCAGAGTAATCTGATACAGTTTGGATTATATAATCTGAACTGTTTTCCCCCTGAATAAGAGTGTTTTGGGGGGTGTTTGGATTCTATAATCTGAACGTTCCCTATTTTTTTAGGTTTTCAGATTATAAAATTCGAATTGGTGAAAAACTCATTTTTCCTTCCCATAACAAAGGAAAAACTCAATTCAAATTATAAAAATCGAAAAACACATGGACATTTTTATTAAAAAAAATAGAGCGCGCGAGAAATGGATAGAGTGGGAAAAGTAATAGTCATTATTTTTTCCACTCTACGTGTCTCTCACGAGCCCTATTTTGTTTTCTTAAAACACCCTTTGTTCAGATTATATAATATAAACCCCTTTAAAGAGATTTTTGGATTATACAATCCGAAACATGTTGAAGAAAATAGCAAAGCAATTTCAGAGATCATATGAATGGTCAAAAATGACCATGATATAATGAACCACTCGTAACTAAAAATAACCAAGAAAATTTTAGAATGAAAAAAATGAAGAATGAATGAAAATGTTGAAAAATGAAAGACTATTTATAGACATAAAACATTTTTAGGGTTTGCCTTTTTTTCAATTTTGAGAGGGTATTTACAAAATTTTACAATTTTGAGGGTATTTGCCTATTTACTTCTCGTAAATAAGCAGGTCAGTGAATTTTATAAGCACCTAAATTCCCATTAGGAAAAAGTCACCACAAATGGCAACACATTGGTATGACATGGAATCCAAGTTTATTTGCTTCTGATTGTTTTTTTTGGAGAGACAGAGTAGAGAAATTCTAATATGGTCACAAGACCAAATAAATAAGGTTTGGTCACACACACATAAACAAGTATTTTTTTAATGATGAAAAGAAAATTGATAAAAAAAAAAATTAATATTTTGAAAATAATATCTTCATGTGAGTGTGTTCAAAGACTATTTATTTAGTCTTGTAACCATGGAAGAATAACTCGACAGAGTATGACTGCCTAGTGTCTAGAAGGCAAATGTAGCACTTATACTCTGATATCATAACATCATAAAACCAACTTCGTATAAATGTATCGTACAAAAATATATTCAATATAAGTGTTAGCCTGATCGGAAGATAGAAAGAAAAAAAATATTTACGTGTGCAAGTGCAATATCTAGATATTGTAAAAAATTGCATATAAATGCAATTGATGTGGCCACAATTGCAAACACATAATTGGAATTTAATGGACACCATGCATGTGTGATTTACAAATACAGGAGATGAGGAAGAGTAAATAAGAAGAGCTAGCATAATCCTTCAAAAAAAAGAAGAGCTAGCATAAAATATTCTCTCGACCTTCTATAAAAGAGAGCAATGATTGGTAAGGAAAGAGGTGAAGAATTACAATGATACTCTAACTTCTCCCTCTGAATTTCCTTTTTATCTGCCCCTACTGTGGTTTCTAATATCACATCACATAGTATTAACATTTCTTTCCTCTACCTAAACTAGTTCTATAACAAAATTCTCTTGTATGTTGCATGCAATTCTGACTCCATAACACAGTTTGAAACTCTTAAAACTCTTAGTCAAAGTCACCATATATAGGTAACATAAATTTTCAAAGTTTAACTGGTAACATAAATTTTCTTGATTACTACTATGACCATAATTTTGCACCTTTCTTAGCTTAATCAAGTAGGTAGCCTAAGAAGTTAAGAACCCATGTTTCAGTTGGATAATTTTGTTGCAACTCCAAAGATGGACAATATAGGCAATTTCAGCTGGTGGTAGGTGTAAATCTCTAACTAAACCTAGCCAGCTAGTAGATATCATGCAACAGCAACAATTGAGAAAAAATGGGCTTTAAGAAGAAAGCCTGACAAAATGAAATATTCGAATTTGGAAACATAAGTGGTTAAATATCCACTGATAATACATTTTTTTTAGAGGATTCACTAATAATACATGAACATGTACTTTTTTTAAATAGAAGATTGATTCAATTTTCTGTGAGAACTTTGGTTAATTCTACTACATTAATCTACCAAAATTTTCAATGTAAATAAAATGAACTATATTTTTGCATATGATTAATCAAATGTTGAATATGTATGAAAAAATATGAAAAAATGTTGAATATTTTACGTGGCATAATTTGAGAGTTGGGACCAAAGGCAAGGTTTTTGGGCGGTGTGGGACAATGAGAGTGTGGCACAAGACTGCATTATGTACACACACAAACACAAGAGTACGTTTGCTTCCCTAAACAGCAGAAAACGAAATGAAAAAGTGGTGCCACTGCCTACCAAATATGAGACTGTTATTGTTGTCAGATGGGGTTAGTGGGGACACCATTTTTGTGTGTCACATTCTATTCCTACACGGTACAAATACCATACAATATACAATTTACCACGTTAATTAATTAGTTCTTTCTTCACTACAAGTATTTCCAGTTTTGCACTTATTCTCACTCTCACTTGAATATGCAAGTAACATATATAGTAAGAGTTAAGAGTAATAACAACTCAACACGACAAAGACAGATAGAAAGAGAAAGAAGGTTAGTAAAAACACTAACTACATGGCCAATTAATCCAATTGTTGTTTCCCTCCAACCTATCTGTTTCATAAAATGGGATCGGATGGATCGGATTGTAGTGCACTCTCATCCGGTAATTGCGCACGCTCCCATGTGAACCAACACGTTACGTGAATACTGATTGGATTATATATAAGCCTGCTTACATATACATCCATCTTTGTAGGGTACAGCTAAGAGATATACAAGCTTCTAATTATTCATGATTAATATTAAGAAAGTTGGACTTCACTTAAAAAAAAAATTGGACTCATTGCATTTTAACGAGTTAAATTCATCAATAATTGACTTTGTACTAAAACGATATGAGTAAGAAAAAACTATAAAACATATATTTTTTCTTATTTTACTGAAGGAACTTTGATTAAATCAACTCTCACATAGACAACAAAAGAGAATACCCTAAGCTTCTCTTTCGAGTAAATAGGTCAATGTTTTAAAAATTTGATCGTTATGCTAAATTGATCGAATTGAGAATTAGAGTTTGATCTGGTTCGGTCCGAGCTCAAGAACCGCAAGTCATAATGAAACTCTAAATTTTTCATTTTTTTATTTATAAAAAATACTAATTTAAAGTAACTTTATACATAAGTTAGTTATGTTTTAACCAATAGATTTTATACCATCGGTGATCCATTAAATTTAAACAATAACTGGATGGATTGTAATACATTAATGTTATGAAATAGATGAATTCAATCCAAATCCAATCAATTAATTAACTAATAATTTGTTGGTTGAAAGATGAATTAATAAGTTGATGAGTTGGGTGGATTATCAGATGAAAATGCCACCCTGAATAAAACAGTGTAGATGCAAAAGAAGAAGATGATGAAGATAAAAGGAGATGTTGTGGAAATTGCAAGTAGGAAGATGTAAAGAATATTGGATCTGTGAGAAAAATAACAGAATGTACAAGGGGGAGTGCTCCGTGGGAATTGCAAGTGGGGAGAGTAGGAAGAAGCTGTGGACATTGCAAGTGGGTAGATGATACAACTTTTTATTTTTTGGACATCATATATACAGCACTTATATGCAAAATGAATGTGGATGAGATTAGGGTTGTTTATCGAGCAAAAATCCATTCTAGTTATGTGTGAAACATTGCCACAATAATCTTTAAATTAATTGAAATTGCAAAAATATTCAAAGATAATGTTAAGTAGTAACAACTTATCACCCATTCAATCACTAAAATGATTGTTTGCATGTTTGTTTGGCCTATTTATTTATTGGGAAATGCTAACCGGTGCCCCCGGGGCACTGGTTAAGGATACTAAAAAGAGAAATTATATAGTAATTATTGCATTGAAAATTGTGTAATTAATCCATAAATAAGTCAACAAAGTTTCCTTTTATGGTAATAAATTCCTTTTTTTGTATGCTTAACCAGTGCCCCGGAAGCACCGGTTAGCATGACCCTTATTTATTTATTGCCAAAAGCTGTGGTCAAAATTTATAGTCCATTACATTTTTTTTTCATACTCCTGCATTTTTTTCTAATATTTTTATCAACTTATTTATCCTATGGATTTTATGTTTTTTTTTTGTGAATTTTATAAATTGTTACCTGCATTTTATTTATTTATTTTGGTCTAGTCACAATTAAATGTGGAGAAATGGGGTGTCTCGGGTTTGAACCTCAGCCCGTGTATAAATTATGCAATGTTCCTACCAACTGAGTTAAGTTCACGAGACTATTACTTGCATTTTAATTATAATATTAATGCTAGATTTATTTTTGAAGGAATTAACTTGTATTTATTGTTTCCCTTAAAAAACAATATATTTATTTTTATCTGGTTCAACCGAATCAGTTAAATATGACCATGTCTTACCTATTCGATTTGTGGTTCGATTTTCAAAATCTTGAAATATACATTTTCATTATTGAAATTGTAAGAGTCCATTAATTTAATCCCTGAAGTTTACAAAATAGCAATTCAATCCTATACATTGAAAGACATCAATCAATTTAGCCAACTTTTCACCACAATTTTTAAATTTCTATGTTTATTTTTATGCAACTAAATGCTGTTTAAGTCTCTCTATATTTAAATGGTGTTATAGATGCTTACTACCAAATGTTTTGCCAAAAAAAAAAAAGGGAGATTAGTCACTTTAGTCCCTGAATAAGAAATGAGTCGTCACTTTAGTCCTTAAATGCAGATAAATTGTAAAATAGTCTTTGAATGTAAACTCTGTTAGTCAATTTAGTCCCTAAATGTAGACTCTGTTCGTCACTTTAGTCCATGAAATTGACCAACAGAATCTACATTTAGAGACTGTTTTGCAATTTCTCGGGACTAAAGTTACTAATTCAAAAAAAAGAACTAGCTTACTATTTAAAAAGTTTGAGATATTAAATTGACAGATCCTTAAAACTCTAGGGCTTGTTTACTTTGTCAAAACTTTTTTCTTCCTCTTCATTTTGTAGGTTTGGACCACGGTACAATATTTGCTCTATTTATACACTGACCTCCTTCTGCCATCCTCCTCACTCTCACTCACATACACATAGTTTCGTGTGTCTATCTCTTCTCCTCTTCACTGGTTTGGTTTTTAGCCACCTTAAATCAGAGTATCTCTGCATTAGTACTGCCAGTCTCACAGTCCTTCTACAACCAAAAACCCATTCACCATCCACCACCTTCATTTAAATCATATTGTCTACCCTCAACAAGACAAACATAATCATGGCAAGAAAAACAGAGCAAGTGCATTTAATAAGTGACTACACCAATCCAAATACATGTTCTTTTTCAACCATCATGGAAGAAATGAAATCCCTAATGATGCTAGCTTTCCCAATAGCCATAACAGCTCTTATTTTCTATTCTCGTTCCATGGTGTCCATGATGTTCCTTGGCTACCTAGGAGAACTTGAACTTGCAGCCGGTTCACTCGCCATCGCCTTCGCCAACATCACCGGCTACTCCGTTCTCTCCGGTCTCTCTCTCGGAATGGAACCTCTCTGTTCCCAAGCCTTCGGAGCAAACCGTCCTAAACTCCTATCCCTGACTCTTCAACGTTGCATCCTCTTCCTATTACTATGTTCCATTCCCATTTCCTTCATGTGGCTTAACATGTCACAAATCCTCATTTGGTTGCACCAGAACCCAAAGATCACAACCATGGCTCACAAATATCTAATCTTCTCTCTCCCTGATCTCATCACAAATTCATTTATCCACCCTATACGTATTTACCTTCGTGCACAGGGAATCACTCACCCAGTTACATTAGCCTCACTTGCTGGCACTCTCCTCCATCTTCCACTGAATTACTTCTTTGTCTTTCACTTTGGTTTCACCGGAGTCCCAGCTGCCTCTGCAGCCTCCAACCTCTTCATTGTATTGTTCCTCATCACGTATATTTGGTTAACGGGCTTACACCGCGCAACTTGGACTGCGCCAAGCCAGGAGTGTCTCACCGGCTGGAAGCCATTACTCCGACTGGCAACACCAAGCTGCGTTTCCGTTTGCTTGGAATGGTGGTGGTATGAAGTAATGATCATTTTATGTGGTTTACTTGTGGACCCCACCGTAACCGTTGCTTCTATGGGGATTCTAATTCAAACTACTTCATTCATTTATGTCTTTCCATCTTCGCTTGGATTCGCGGTTTCCACGCGTGTTGGAAACGAGCTAGGTGCTAACCGTCCTTTCCAAGCTAAGTTATCATCCCTGGTGGCAATTTTTGTCGCTTTAACGATAGGTTTCTCAGCGACGGTTTTTGCCACAGAGATGAGGTTTCTTTGGGGAAGAATGTTTACTGCGGATGAAAATATTCTTCGGCTGACTTCATTGGCACTTCCAATCCTTGGATTATGTGAACTTGGTAACTGTCCTCAGACGGTGGGTTGCGGTGTTGTTAGGGGAACAGCTAGGCCAGGTGTGGCGGCGAATGTGAATCTTGGTGCTTTCTATATGGTGGGGATGCCAATGGCGGTTGTGCTTGCGTTTTGGTTTGACGTTGGGTTTCGCGGGCTTTGGTTGGGCTTGCTCTCGGCCCAGGTTTGTTGTGCTGGGTTCATGTTGTATGTGATTGCGATCACTGATTGGGATTTTGAAGCTATGCGGGCCCACTTGCTTACTTGTGTGGAGAATGGAATGGGTAGTAATGATGGGATGATGAACGGCCAGAAACCGTTGTTGACTGGTATTGTTGCTGAGACTTGACGGTTGATGAAAATTAAAGCCCATGCTATTACTGATGATGGTCAGATGGTGTAATGTCTAAAGCCAATATTATTTTGTAATTTCCCTAAGGAAGAAAAATTAATAAATGATAAATTAAAACATATTATTATTAAAAAATGTCAATAATGCTAAAATACACTTTCCACCTCCTAACTTTCAAAATCCAACGATTTTACCTTTATTTTGAAACTCACAATTTTGACCCTTTAGGAAATCAAATATAGTAATAATCAGTTTGGATACGTGGTACGGGTGCGAGTACGATACGAGTAGGTAGATACATAATTTTTAAAAAATTTAGGATACAATACGACAAAGATACGTTAATAAAAATGTTATAATAAAGCTTATATGCATGTAAAAAACTTGAGAAAAAAAGAGCATTGATTACTCTTCATTATTAGGTAATTATAAAAGTCGCAATTTATCCCTAAAAAAAAGTCACAATTTATATAAAATAATAAATGTGATCAAAATAAATTTAAAAAATGTAAAGTTTTCGTATAAATCATATTCTATTTTCTTTCAAATGTTAAGATATCAACAAAAATATTATTAAATGAACTCAATTTATTTTTTTGTCTGATGTTGTTTGATTGAATCTCCTATCTTTCGTTACCTTTATCGTCATCCGTAAAAAAACATAATTTTTAAGTAGTTAACTACAAAAAATAATGCAATTAGCCAGGGAAATATGCCTCCGTAAAAAAAACATAATTTTTAATTAGTTAACTACAATTTTCCCGATTAATTATATCTTAAGTTGAATTATATGCATCTTCATTGAATTTTAACAACATCTTCTAACTTTTTTACCCTTCATTTTTTCTAAGATAGGTGAAGTATCTTACGAGTATTTGTGTGTATATGTGGAACATCTTATAAGTATTAGACAAAATAATTTTTTTAAACTAAAATAATTAATTATGATACTTTGTGGGTACGTATCCGCAAATATTCGCAGAGTATCAGTATATGATACAAGTACATCTCTATGTTGAGAGTATCCGAACTTCATAGGTAATAGTACATAAAAGTTGTGCAATCAACTCTATAACAATTTAAAATTTATACTTTTAGCTTAACGGGTGCAATTATGACATTTGTTAGCTTGACCCATATAGTATATGACCATCCCACATCAATGTAGAAGAATGTGTAGCATATAACTATCACATTAACACTAACTCATACTTTTTCCGGACTCAATTATAAATAAAAGTTTAATTTTTAGATTCATTCAATAACTAATGTATTTGATTTGTATAATTGAGACTACAAGGAATGTTTTATTAAAAACACACCAACACTTATATGTATAATATTATATCATATTATTTATATACACAATATTGGAATGTTAATGACTAATTCTCACGACGATACAAGTGTATGTGAGATCATCATATTGAGTTAAGGGAGAATACAGAAAAAACTTATCTCTCTAAACTAATTAACCTCTGACCTCTCTCTACTGTGACCTCCCTCTTAGCTCACCTGTTACCGGCGCTCCTCCCTTAATCCAAAGCCACCACCGTCGTGATGTAGATCTGTGGTGGTGGTGCGTTGAGAGTTGTTCTCCGCACCACCGTTGCACCTCTCCTCCCACCGGCGTTCTTCTGTTGTCTCTCGATCTCCTGCAACCGGAGCTCCTCCCCAGATCCTTCCCAACCTCGGCCGCGATGTTGATCTGTGTTGGTGGTGCGTTGAGAGTTGTTCTCTGCACCATCGTCGCACCCTGCTCCAGCCTGCGTCCTTCTCTGTCACCGCCACTGCAGTCGTTGGTTCATTAGGTGTCCAAGCGGTTGTAGGAACAACTCACGGTGGTGCCTTCCTCCGTCGGTTGTTTTCGTGGTAGTGGTGGTTTTTCGGTTTCGTGGTGATGTTCTCGTTGCTGTCAAGCTGTGTCGGCGGTGGTTGTGGTGGTAGATTTGGATCTTAATCTGAATCTTTGGCTGTGTCTATTATTTCTTTTTCGTTTTCGTTGTCTTTTTGTTTTTGTTCATCATATTTGGTTGTGTCAGTGGGTTGTTCATCAGATCTAGCGTCTCTTTGAACTCCAGTGGGTTGTGTTGGTGGCTTCTTAGGTCGCTTTTCAGCTCCAGCAGTGGCTGCCTTCTCAACCTTCTGTCTCTGTTGCTTGTTCTAAGGTCGCCGTTGAGGTTTGTTCGTCGGTTTGCTCAGACCGGTTTGAGCGGCCTACCCTGTTGGTGGTCAGTTTCTATTTGGTGTTGTGTTGAGTAGCGCCGAAGGAGTGGGTGGTGGTTTTGCGCCATTGTCCTCTTTGGGTGTCGTTGGTTCAGTGTTGTTTTGCGTTGTTTTCTCGGGTTGTTTGTGTCGTTTTATGTTTGTTTAGGCGATCTCTTTCTTTTCTGGATGTTACTCGAAAGGGTTTGGTGCGTAGACGCTCCGTGTTGACGGTAGCAGTCATTTATTTACTCTCAGATTTTTGTGGGGGCTGGTCGCCGTTGTTGTTTTGTTTGTTTGTTTGAGTTCTGTGTTTTTGTTCCTTGTTTCTTTGGTGGAGAGGGGATTGTACTGGTTTCGCGCAAGCTTTTGGTTTCTGTTCCTTCTTCCGAGTCGTCCAAGCTTCTGTGCGCTTTCCCAACCTCCCCCCCGTCGTCGGTGTTTGGTCGGTGGCGTTCTCTAGGTCTGCAGAGGGTCGTGCAGTTGTGGTGGATCCAGTCCCTGGATGGTTGAAGGTTTTCTCCTCCGCGACGTAAGAGGGTACAGTGGTCCAGAGGGTTGCGCTGAAACGTTGTTCGTGGAGGTGCTTATGGTGGTTGATTTTGTGACTTGTTTTGGTTTATTTATGTTCGAGCTGGATCGATTTGCGCTACTATTCCATCATTTCTGTCCTTGAATTTGGCATCTGGATTTTGGTGGGCCCGGTTTTTAAATAGGTTAAGGTGTATGTTCTGGTTGTCCGTGAGTTGAGGGGTGCCTTTCTGATTTGTGTAGGGAGTCTGGTGGGCCGATCGCTTTTGATTCGAGATCAGGAACTAGTTTTTGACTCAGGTACTTTTAGGCTTTGTTGGTGACTCCTCTGTCTTACCAGAAGTTGAGTGGTGGGCACATCTAATCGTTTGAAGTAACATATCATTGTCAGCTGCTTTATTGATCTCTGTTGGTGGTGTCGTATATTTGTTGTGTTGTTGTTTTTTTGCTGGGTGTTTTTGGGGGCTTTTATTTTTCTTCTTGGTGTAATCCTTGGGATTTAATCCCATATATATAATATATTTTTTGATTAAAAAGAAAATCATATTGAGTTAAGAGTGGATTACAATTTACAATTTTTTTAGTAACAACACACGTATCATAAAAAAAACACATACTCTACTTATCATTCTTTGATAACATTACTACAAAGAAGGAGTAGTTGTTATTTTTGGTTTTTAATGTAACTTTAATGACTTTATACAAAAATAATGCTTTTTTTTATCATTTACTCTATGTAGAATGAAATATAGGCAAATAAAATATTTATAAAACTGATGTATTTATTTTTAATTTTAAATTAAATACATCAATTTTTTTACATTTTATTTTTACTTATATTTCACTCTGGAGGTAAACAAAAAAAATATTTCACTATGGAGGGGGTATATTCTCTAATTTATACATAATTTTATGCTAATTTTGTAAAATTGTTATTATTTCTTCTTCTTTTTGTTTTATAAAAATTTATCCTTAATTTATATTAAACCAAGACATCACTTATAGCAAATTAGAAAGATCCCTAAAAAAAAATCACTTATAGCAAGAGGCGTGCTATTCCATAGTAAGTTGACATAAGGTTTTTTTTTCTTTTTTTTTTGAGGGAAGTTGACATAAAGTTTGAGGATTGTTAAATGTCGCATGCATTGCACTGGCTTGTGCATTTCATGAGACGTAAACCCCCAAATTTAGATTAAAAACAATTGCATGATCAATTTCGAAAACCATTTTATTTATAAAAGGATTGTGTTTGACATTGTGGTTGTTGTGAATTCGTTGTGAAAAACACACCAATAAAAACTTGATACGTGGAGCAAATTAAAACCAAGCAATCAAATCAAGTCGGTGACAAAATAATTCAAACAAAAACAAACAAGAGATAAAGGAAGAAGGAGAACACAAGAATCTGTTTACCCAATTCGGTCTAATGATGACCTACTCTGGGGGAGAGATCAGTTCTCCATTGCACTATAATGATATGAGTTTCTTTACAAAGAGATATTGATGGTTACAAGATCCAGTCTTCAAACCTAATTCTATCAAGTCTCAATCTCTTCCCGTGACCAAGAGACTCAATCCTAACAGTGTTTTGTTCAAGGTGAATCAAAAACAATCTCAACTCTAGTGTTTGTTGCGAAGAGAAATTATCTATAAACCCTAGTTTGTATGTTGACTTCTAAACCTTGTTTTCTGCACATATAATCATATGATACAAGGTTTATATTTATAATGGAAAATATCCCTCAAAAATTGAAACAGAACCGGCTCATGAAAGAACTATCTTTAATTTTCCTGCTGAACGACAATTCGGGCGCCAAGCTAGATCCTTCGGCCGCCGAAAAATCACGAGGCCAAAGCCTCCAAAATCAGGCATAATTCGGGCCCTGATGTGCACCAATCGGGCACCGAATTTGGCTTTTCTAGGATGCATTTTTTTTTTTTAGTCATTTTCCAACAGTAGTAAAGTCATCTAAGTGTTTTCCTATATAAGAAAAAAAGTCATCTAAGTTTTTAGCGAAAAAAAGGTCAGCTAAATTTTTTAAAATAAAAAACTATACTACGTACTATACTTTATGATACTATACCTTATGGCACGCATATAATCATAAAGTACAGTATACATATTTTTTTAGTCAAGTATATCATATATCGTGCATATGATGTTATAGTTTTTTGACTTTTTTATTGCTTGGACAAACAATTTCTTAATTACTTAATTGCAGGGAGGATGATGCAATTTTATTAACGAATATAGTATTTGTTTTTATGACATGCATCTAGTATTTGAGTAATGAGCTAGGAACTTTTTTGGTTCATTTGAACACAATGAAATTTAAGTATTTGACTGGAGCAGACTAGAGTAGAAATGTGTCGGTGAAAATGCTCGTGTCAGAAAGAGCCGAACGCAATAGAGAAAATATTGTGCAGTGTGGCGTACGTGAGGTATGTTACAATGTCTTGTTTGACGACGATTCTTTGGTTAATGTGACTATTAGTATTGGGCGTAGATTTGGGCTCCTGTCCACTGGAAAACATAAATATAGTTTCTCAAAGAGAAATGATATATGTACAACTATTTTGTGACAACTTTTTGATAACTCTCTCTTTCATATTCACATTATGTTTTTATTCTCTCTTTTTCTTTTTCTCTCTCATTGTTTTTGACCAATAGAAAGAGAGGAAAAAGAAGTTGTCATAATAGTTGTAAAAAATGGTTGTTCAAATATCACTACTCTTTCTTAGAACAACAAGATACATATCTTAGAGCAATGATATTTGAACAACCATTTGGTACAACCTATTTGACAACCTTCATTTTCTCTCTTTTCATTGGTCAAAAACAATGAAGAGAGAAAAAGGAAGAGAGAGAGTAAGAATAGAATGTGAGTATAAGAGAGAAAATTGTCATAAAGTGGTTGTACAAATATCATTTCTCCATATCTTAACAACAAAAATAAAACCAAGACACAAACCTTTCCCAACACTTTCTACATCTGATTTTCCTTATTTTGATTAAAGTGTCACTGTTTATAAAAAATTCACTACAAGTTTTTTAAACTGCAATTCACTCTTGTTGAAAGTAGTTAATTCAAGTTAGTAAGAAGTTGTTAAACCAATTTGTAACTATTATTTTCATTCGGTTAATGCAATGTACATGATACGGGCTCATGTGTATAAATAAGCTTCTCTTCGATATGTGATATAATCCAATTCCATTTCAATATGCAAACTGCAAAGTACACTTCAGATGTTATTATTGTTTGGCTTAAATGTGTGTTTTGTCCGTGCACTTTCACCCAATTTTGATTTTGATTCCTGCGCTTTTTTTTGTTTGGCATTAGTCCCTGCACTTTGTAAAACTTTTTGTTTTAGTCCTTCTCTGTTAAAAACAAAAACAAAAACTAACGGTGTGCCACATGGACCAGGCATGGCACGCCACGTGGCACACAAAATGACAAAATTTTATAATTGAAATAAATAAATTTAAATAATTAATTTTTAATTAGTTATTATTATTATTATTTTAAAAGGAACAAGATCCATCATCAAAGCAATTCATTTGCATACAAGAATAACGTACTCAGAAAGCACAACTATAATATCGCCAACCATCTCTTCAAGCAACAAGAGTGCTGGCAGTTGTTGATTCGTATTTCTATATTGGTGGAAGCTTTTGTCTTCTTATAGTAACGAGCAAGGCGATGCATCCTGCTCTCGACCAAAATTAGCCTGAATTTGGAATCCTTATCCTTCCCGTTCCTCTCCAAATGCTTCCTAATTGAGACTGCCTTCTTGATCAGGTGATACAGATCTTCAGGAATTTCATGTGCAATCCCATGTGCCTTCAAGATGCGCAAAATCTTATTTCCAGTAACAGCCTTAAAAACTAATTATTTAAATTTATTTATTTCAATTATAAAAATTTGTTATTTAGTGTGTCACGTGGCGTGCCATGATTGGTCCACGTGGCACACCGTTAGTTTTTTTTTTTTTTTTAAAAGATACTTAATAGAAGGATTAAAACCAAAAGTTTTACAAAGAGCAGGGACCAATACCAAACAAAAAAAAGCGCGGAGACCAAAACTAAAATTGGGTGAAAGTGCAGGGACTAAACACACATTTAAGCCTTATTGTTTTTCTCTCAATTACAAAATGGAGTGTGACAGTGAGATCATTGTATGCTCTATCAAATCTCTCATAGTGTTTTTTCTATTTACCTTTTGGCGGTGGTCGGAGTTTTAACCCTAAATCTTACATATAATATGCATTGTTTCTACCAACTGAGTTAAGCTAACTAGAACTTCTATTTAGTGTACAAAGCTCATCTCCTATAAGGACCATTGACTAGATTAGTAGATTGAGTTTTTTTTTTTTTTTTTAGGAAAAACACATAGCAATTCAATATGAGTTCGTTTTATTAACTCATGACCCGGCTAACAAAGAGCCAACATTTTTTTGAATCAAGCTTAATCCAACTCAATCTTCTGTGTTGTCGGATAAAATGCTGCTGACCCACGAACCTATTTTAAAAAACCACACAACAATAGATAATATAATATCAATACGTATAATTATCTTTCATACACTATCAATTTTTGAGAAAATTCTATAAAATTTCAATCTTTCATACACTACCAATTTGGGATCTTTATTACTCCCTTGCTTCTTTATAATTGTCGTATTTGGAAGAAAAAATTATTTTTATTTTGTTTGCACTACAAGAAAAGTGGCCTGTCCCTACAACCATTTTCCAAAGCGGGATAGTTTTTACCAACGGACATATGTAAAACCATCACTAAGACTATTTTATTTATTTTATTATTATTATTATTATATAATAATTATTATTGTTATATTTCCCACAAATAGATTGAAAAAAAATATCTCACAAACAGATCAGATTCACACGCTCTCCCTTTCTATTGATTAGGGCTGGAAATGAGTCGAACTTGAGTCGAATCAAATGAACCATTAAAAAGAAGAAGAAAAAAACTCTAAACTATCAAGGTTTTTAAGAGACGATCAAGGGAAAAAGTCAACCCTGATCATGAAAATAACTAAAATAATTTCTACCGGTCTCAAGATCTCATAAACCGGTAACAAAATATCCATTACTTGAGAAGAAGGTCTAATATAATTACAAACTTAAATGAAAAAAATTTAGGCACACTCACATAAAATTAAAAAAATTAAAAAATCAGTCACATCAATTAATATCATTTAATTTTATTTTTATTTAAATTTTCTATATTTTGTGAGTGTGTCCAAATCATTTTGATTTGGAGTTCTGCTGAGCTAAGACTTTCTCTTACTTGAGTGCATCAACTCATGTTTCTAGCTACTGTTTAACAGCCACTATTGCTCTCTATTGTGCCTAAAGTGCCCGATGTGGTGGGACTAATATCTTTTCCACGCTGCTTCTTTTTTAATTTGACAACTACATTACTAAGGCAAATAAGCTAGTATATTATAGCTTCCAATTCTATTATATTATATAAAAATACAATATATATATATATATATATATATATATATATATATATATATATATATATATATATATATATATTTCATAAAACAAACGAGTCGAGTTATATATAGTTTAAGTTCAACTCATTTATTTAACGAACTTAATTTTCAACTCAAATTCGACTCATTTGGTTCATGAATCAAGTTCAACGAATCAACTAACGAATCGAGTCTCGAACTATTTTCGACCTACTCTCGATCAAACTCAAAATTCACACTTCATTAATCTCAAACCTCACAAACCTCATCAATCTCACTACAACGATCTTCTCAAATAAGATATGAATCGACTCCTAACTGTATCGATTTTCAAATCGATCTTGTTCTTCATATCGTTCCCAAGCTCACAAACTACATCAATCTTCAAATCTCACAAGCTGTACCGATCTGAATCATTGCCTTCATCGACCAATCGCCGAACTTTGAACTCGCTCTGAATCATTTTCAATTGCTGTGAGTAATTTTCGTTCTCTTCTTTTTAGTTTTTGATATATATGTGGTAATTAGGTATAGTGTTGTTATTCTTGAAATTAGTATATGTAAATGTGTTTTTGAACTGGATTTTGGGAAAATTTTGAAATCAGTTCATGTGTATGTGTTTTTGAACTGGATTTTGGTAGAATTTTAAAATCAGTTTATGTGCATGTGTTTTTGTACTGGATTTTGGGGAAATTTTGAAATCAGTTTATTTGTATGTGTTTTTGAACTTAGATTTTGGTAGAATTTTGAAATTAGTTTATGTGCATGTGTTTTTGAACTTGATTTTGGGAGAATTGTGTTAATATTAGGATAATTGAGAATTGTGATATCATTTGGATAATTAAAATATGCTTTTTTTTGCAGAATTATGTTAACATTAGAATGTGAATGTGTTTTTGAAATGATTTTTTTGCAGAATTTTGTTAACATTAGGATGATTGAGAATTGTGATTGTTAGAAACGCATTTTAAGATGCAAACACATAGATGTCAGATATCATTTCTTGAGGGATCTTACAAAAGATGGAACAATTGAACTGGTTCATTGTATTTCAGAAAATCAAATGGCTAACATATTTACTAAGCCCCTAAAGCTGGAAAGTTTCTGCAAGCCAAGAGCAAGACTTGGAGTTTGTGAGATTGAGAAGATAGACTACTAATTGTCTTTAGTTTCTTTTTGTCTTTCTAAGTGTTTTTTTGTTTGTTGTTTTTAATTTGAATTTGTCTTATAGGAGTTCAGATTAGGGGAGTGTTTGTTAAGTGTTGTTACTTGTATCTCAAGCTTTGTATCATTGGCTACATATATAGGCCAAACACTTAGTGAAATGTTAATGAGAGTTTTACCATTCCAACATGTAATCTTCTCTATATCGTTTCAATTTTATCGGATGTCCTCGAAGGGGCTAGTACAGGCAAGTGATAAAAAGTGAATAGCCCTACTCCAAGAAGGGATGCAAGAAAAACATGGGATACATGCAAACGATCGAGCATGAAAATGAAGTTAGATGAACTGGCCACAAACAACATCATTTTGTACCATCATACTTCTCACATGGCTTCCCTTTTGGGCTACCAACCCAATCCTCTCGGTATCTCTTAATCCACTTTCTTTGTCCCCTTCTCATGAACCTTCTATAGCACCCTCAATTGTTTATTTTGTTTTCACAATTTCATTGTGTCTATGGATGATTAGATTATCTAGCTGAATTTATTATCAAGCCATAAAAACCTATGATTCCCATCTATTATTATATAGACCATCAGTTCATCACCAACCCATCATGATCACCCAATAACTAATGCATTTTTATTTCTCAAGTTGTGTTGACTTGTTCCCTCAATAACTCACAAGTCACGAGGGGATGATCCTTCTCCTCCACATATGGGCTACGGTGCTTAATGTGTTCCACCAATTTGGCCATCCATCATTCTCTACCCCCTTTAAGGTCGACACTTGAAGGGACCACTCCCGTTTCACTTCGTTCACGGATAATTTATTTATTTTGATTTTTGAATGATCCATTTTCTTTATGGAATTGATGATCTTGATATCTGATTTTTATCCTCTTGTTTATTATTATTTGTATACCATGAACAAGGAATATTAGAATCAGCATTTTCATTCCAAGCGATATATGTTTAAGTTTCTTTAGCTTTTCCATTGCAAAACAAGTATACCATGGAAACCCATGAGACAAAAATCACTAAAATAATAATTGATGTGTATTCGACTAGCGAGACAGAAGCAAGAGGTTTAAAAGAAGCGATAAACTGGTTTGGTAGATTGAGGTTTTTTTTGGTGTCTATTGAACTTGACTGTAAGCAAGTGGTTGATGGCAGCTCTAACAATCACTGCACCAATTCCATGTTAGATGCTATTCTAAATGGTTGCAAAACTTCACTTCTGAATTATCAAAACTTTAAAATAAGTTTCATTATGAGACAAGCAAATAATGTTGTTTATTTGTTAGCCAGGGCAACATCATCCATCATGTCAATTGAAATTCGATTTGAGAAAGTAAGTCATGGTATCCTACATTTTTTGTTGATAAATACACATGTACAAAGTGTGGTGATTACACTTGTGCAAATACACTTGGAGAAAGTTATGAGCTATACATGGAGTTCATTAGTTCGACACATATATTAAATTGTGTCAAAATAGAGAATGTATTTTTTTTCTCATAAAAATAATAAAGCATGTACAAAACTTTATTGTAATGATCATTTTATTTCGTTTCATCGTAAACTATCCAAATAATAGAATAAAATATTTTTCGTCAAAAATGGAATAAAATATTTGTTTTGTTCCGTTCAAAAGTTCTAGGTTGTGTGATAGCAATATACATGGATTTTCAAAAATTCTCTCTCTCTGAAAATGTGCCCTGTAACTGTTTTTATCCGGCGACCTAACCACTCTCCGGCGAGCCTTTTCCTCCACTTTACACAACTTCTCTACACCCAATCATGATGGTTGGCTTCTCCTCTCCCTCCCCCAAGGTTGATTTTGTTGTTCTCCTCCGTTTCCTTGTCTTTGGAACTGTTCTACTCCTCGAGGTTTCTTTTCCGACAAAGCTCTTGTCTCTTCTCCATGGTGTGTCCTTGGCCGTTTATGGCTGCCTTGGATTCAACGGTGGATAAGCAGCTACACACGACGGTGAAACCACTAGAATCCTCCAAATCCTTTGCTCAAGCTCTTTCCGGCGCTGTTTCCGATGAGAATTTCTTGGTTCATTGCCTCCCAAGGTTGTTATGGGCGATTCAGTTCGTGTGAGGATCTCTAAAGCAGCATATGAATCTGGATTAACAGCTTGTTGAACTCATCTCCATGGACGATTACCTCTTCACAAAGGGGATTCACCAGTTACGACGCAAGCTTTGAAAGAAAAACTCAACAAACAATGGCCTTAATTGAAGAATTGGAATCTAATTTCGCTAGGAAAGGGGTTTTTTGAGTTCAAATTTAGCTCAATTGAAGAAATGCGCATGATTTGGGCCCTTGGAACGGTGAATCTCAAACCTGGATTACTGCGTTTCTATCACTGGTCAAAGGATTTCGCACCTCAAGCTCAAGCTCAAACTCGCGCACAAATCTGGGTAAGATTCATGAACTTACCTCAAGAATATTGGGAGAAACAAACTTTGTTTGAAATTGCCTCAGGTCTGGGTACACCATTATCCATTGATGAAGCTACACAGACAAGGAGGTTTGGAATTTTTGCTAGAATCTTAATTGATGTTGACCTTTCTGAGAAAATGTTTGATTCAGTGGTTGTTGAAACGGATGATCATGCTCTATCCATCTTGATTCAATATGAGAAGCATCCCTTATACTGTGCGCATTGCAAGTTTAATGGAGCTGTGCCCTTGAATCCAAAACCACAGTGTTAACAACATTGCTAGAACCAGAGCTGGTTTGAGTGGTAAGCCTGATCTGCATGCTTCTGGCTGTTCCATGTTGATTGGTAATAAAGCAGTCACTAATGTTCCTGATAGAAATCAAAGAAAGGGAAAGAATCCTGATACACAACACTTGAAATCTGTCACAGAGTTTGAGGAGGGTGAGATTTTAACCTCTCAGAAGTTGCCTAATCAAGTTGAGATTCATAATGATAATAATACTTCAAGCCCAAAGTTAACCCTGCAAAATTCTTTTGACCTGCTTAAAGAGGATGAACATTTTGAGGAAGGGGAGGCTATGCCAGGTGACAAGGAAGCTACTTCCATTATCATTGATTGGCAATGTGTTATCATCACTGATCCTATTTTTGAGGATAATGTAACATTGCAGCCTGTCATTACTCCTATAACAACTACTGATGAGATTTTGGGACCAGACAAAAGGAAAGTGCAATTTACTGCTGGCCCTAAAAACATATTTGCTCCATGTTTAAAAGATGTCAAAGCTTTGAGCAAGTTTTTGGGGACTGAACCAGACACTAATGCTATCACTACTATTGATGAGGTGTTGGACATTGATAAAGGAATGTTGCAAGGTTCTGGTGGATCTAAGAATGTTTCTGCTGCTAGCATGAAAAGTGTGCAAATTTTGAGTAAGTATTGGGGAGATGAGGTAGACACAGACCCTGCAACTGATAGCAATATGGAACAAGATATTGACTCTAAAAAGATGTTGGCTGCCTTAAAATTTCCTCCTGATGCTGATAAGTATTTAGACACTCCTTTGGAGATAGGCACGTTTACAAAACCTGGCAGGAAGTCCAGAAAACATAAGAGTCCTAATGGAAAAGGTTCTGGTGGCGTCCCAAGTAGTGAGCACATCCAAACTCGTCTCAAAAAGGGTGTAATCAAAACCAATCCCAAATATGTTTGACGGCCAGGAGATGTTTCTTAAATATGTGGTAATAGCTAGTTGTTTGACAACTTGGTTTAGACAGTTAATTTGATTCCTGGCTTATATGTTGTTTTAGTTGACTTTGGTCATAGTTGACCTGCTTATATGTTATAATAAGGTTCAGACCTACTCCTGATTTGGAATTTAATTTTTCTAGCTTTGATCAAAAAAAAATATACGGGTTTTTTTATACAGGATCTGGTTATAAATATATGAAATCTTTTTAATTTTCCAAAAAAGGAAAGAGAGTGGAATTATTTTTTTTTGAGAAGCAAGAGAGTGGAAATATTCAATTTAATGACCAAATAATTTCTAGCCATTAGATTAACTTTTAATAGATGGTTAAGATTTAGTGTTGAATTTTATTCGACACCTTGATTTCATTTGATCATGCCTTATTTCAACAAGGGAAATGTTGGTGTGCACGACATAACAGTCGTGTAAATCACACGAGTGATGACATGGCAACAATTAATGTTTGATTTTTTTAAAGAACAAAATAAGAAAATTATTGTTTGACTTCTTTAACTTTAAGAAAACAAAAAAAAGAACAGTGTTATCTTTCTCCAACCACCAAACTCAACATTCCCAATCCAACCTTAAATCCACCAAACACTGTGTTTAGGATCGCAGCAAATGAAATCAAGAATACGGGTTATAATTTTATCAATCCAAACTCATCTTTCTCAATTCAAGAATGAAATCGATGAAGAGAAATTTTAAGGTTTGCTTAAATTCCACTTTTATTCTATTGCAATTACTACATACAAATATTTGACTATTGATTTCTTGTTCTATTCACTACCCTCCTAGTACTCCATCGGTTTCTATCTCCTTGATTTTCTATGTATTTTCTGAGTTTTTGCATTGTATTTGATTTTAAACAGCGTTGATTTTTGCTCAGGT
>Ga0228710_1000969_pt1 | contig 41027 bp, 24 predicted proteins | sample MedpolnodulmetaG_FD_177995 | JGI IMG/M metagenome (GOLD analysis project Ga0228710, IMG submission 177995) | Root nodule microbial communities from Medicago polymorpha collected in Santa Monica, California, United States - pink nodules | ecosystem: Host-associated > Plants > Roots > Nodule... | reverse complement strand
TAAATTTTTGGGTGGGCCACTACACCACTTTGCAGGAATTTGAATCAACCGAAACCTAAAACCGACACAAAATTGTATAAAATCTCGCAAAATAGACCTATAATCGTTGATTTTTTAATTTTTCCGGGTGGGCTGTGGCCCACCCCAGCCCATAAAGGGCTCCGCCACTGGCCACGCGACACCAAGAGCCTACCGCAAAAGACAAGCTTTTGAGTTCCAACACCATTCGTAAAATAAACAAGCCGGTATCTTCAACCGACTCAAAAACCATCTCCACAACAAAACCTTGATCGCCTCCACCACCTCCTCCACCGCACCAAAACACCATGTTGGAAAACACCTTGATCTGCAGCTGTTGTTCTTTTACTATTACCAAAACACATACAAGTTGAGTCTTTGTTGTCAAGCTTCTATGTCACACTTGCTAAGACAGTCTTTTGGAACAATTAATCTCTCCCAGCTCTCTTATAGCCGTTTTTACAAAATGTTTGACTCCTTTATCTGGCCCACATGATCCGATTGGTCACTCACTCTTAGTGCACTCACAATCTGTTCTTTAACCCTATCATCCATGCCAGGAATGTAAATGTCCCTCAAAAATCAAAATAGTCCCTTCTACTTCCATAATTTGTTCTCGCTTTACTCTATAGGGTTAAATAAGTAAATAGTCCCCTTAAAAATACCAACATTTGATTTTAGTTCCCCTAAAATATTTCTTAGGCTTTTGGTCCCTCTAAAAATTTTCATTATTGAAATTATTAGTCCCTGCTCTACATTGAGTATTACACTAGAGCAGGAACTAATTTCATAAATGAAAAATTTTAGTGAGACCAAAAGCCTAAAGAATATTTTAGAGGGACTAAAATCAAATGTTGGTATATTTAGAGGGACTATTTACTTATTTAACCCTGCTCTATATTGATATTGATTATAAAAGTGTGAAACCCATTTTTTTTCACCCAGTCAATACCGAGATAGGGTGTATCCATGACCTATGATGAGAATTGACGCACCACAATTAGATTAGGGAAAGATTAAATTTCATGCCATCATCTGAAATTGAAAAATTAAATAAGCCAAACATCAAGCTACAGAGTCTATTATCTAATAAAGCATAATGAATGATGTTTAAAAGAATAAAATAGTTGAGATAGTATCAAATGACATTAACCAAAAAGACTACTAAATTATAAAACTTGTATTCCAAGGATCTGTATAGAAAAATAGACAAAACATCTTAAATATTGAGATTCCAAACATTGTACAAAAGCCTTTACAATTATACAATTATTTATCAGGTCAAAATACAGCCTTACACTCCAAGTTAATTTTCAAAATTCTAAATTAAACTTAAAGCAGCTACAATATGTTATACAATTTGGCAAACAGTGTTAACCAAACATAGTTCAAACCAATTTATCAAAGAGGAAGTCAAATTCCTCCCACCCTTGAAAGAACCACGGTGGAAATTACCGCAAGAAACAGGAGAAATCTTACCATAACTCAAGGTGTATGCAAGTGTAACTAACGAAGTAACAAATAAAGTGTCATTGGATTTGACACTATATTCAATACTAGACTAAATGAATAAATCATGAATTTGACGACAGCAATATCATGACAGTTATTATTATCTGAACTGGATTCGTATCTTAGATTACAAGCACAATCATTTAACTGAAAAACAAAATCTTAGTTCATCTACAACAACAAAGCACTTGTGAACCTCTAATCTCTCCAACATGGTGTTTTCCGTATGGTGTGCATGTTTGGACTTCAAATTTTCATCAACTCCGCTTCTAACACTCTAGTTGGAAGAGAAATCATGTCATGTTTCTGATAACTGTATCAATTTATCCACCTTCATTTCTTTGGATAAAACCTCCGAGCTTGTAGATGTCAGCAATATCTTGCAACCATTATGATCTTCACCAAAAGGGATACCAATCTCACCTAAATCAAGACTACCACAAAGATCATACACTACAACTAGGACTGTGTGCAGCTCTTTCATCTTAGCACACAAAAGACGAGCTCTTTCTGCAGTTGCCATTCTTTTTCTATTACCAAAAAACATGCAACAAGTTGATTCAGCTGGATCCGTCTTATCACCAAAATTGAGACCTATTGCATCACCAATTAATGTTTGAATCTTTGTAATGTCTGGCATCTTAGTCACAGTTGCTGTGACAATCTTTTGAAACAATCGATCTCTCTCAGCTCTTCTTATAGCTGTTTTAACAGAATGCTTGACTACTTTATCTGTCCCGCATAATCCGATTATATTTTCTCCTTGGCCTTTCTTTCTTAAAGCAATCATAATCTGTTCCCTATCATCCGTGCTAAGAATGTGATTGTTACCCAAACTACGCCCAGCCTCTTTCTTCATAAGAAAGCACGTAATGGCCCAAGAAGTTACAAGCTACAACACAATTTTTTTCCCACTTAAATCTAAGCTACTATACACTCACTTTAGAGGTGGCCTGTAATGAGAGTTGCAACACCACGATTAGATTAGTAAAAGTTCAAATTTCATGTTTCCACCTGAAATACAAAATTAACAAGAGCCAAACATCAAGCTAGAAAGCTTATAATCTACAACATAATAGAAGTTGATTAAAAGATACGGGAAATGAGTGCAAGAAACAAGAAATCGAACTCTTACAACAACTCAAGGTGTGCGCTTTGCAAGAGCCACGATCATTCTTACTGTATCCATACGAGCAACGGGAGCAAATACTTCAGTGAAATCAATTCCATGTTGTTGGGAGTACCCCTTTGCCACCAATCGAGCTTTATACTTGTTTACTTCACCCTTCTCATTTAATTTTGTCTTGAAAATCCATTTGACTCCAATTGTTTTTGCCCCTATTGGTAAATCTGAAAGTTCCCAAGTTTGATTCTTTTCAATTGACTTTATTTCACAATCCATAGCTTTCCTCCATTTATCATGCTTCACTGCCTCCTCAAACATAATTGGATCATCACCTGTGTCATCTTGCACCATGTAGGTTTCTGCTTCTCCTTGCTCTCCTATCTAAAATATTCATTGCATAAATTATTAGATATTATTTAGAGATAATTGAGGACCAAGTTAAAGATACTTGATGTCCAGGATACTTGATGCCCAAGTTAGAGATACTTGAGGCTCAAGACAATATCATTGTATAAATACACATTACAGCCTATGAAGCCCGGATACGGATTCGGGTGCGGGTACGATACGGGTAAGCAGATACGCGAATTTTTCAAAATTTTGGATACAATATGACTAAGATACGTTAACAAAAATTTTATATTAAAACTTATATGTATGTAAAATACTTGAAGAAAATAAACATTAATTTAACGAACTCAACACAAATTTTATCTAATGTTGATCAACTGAACCACCTCTCTCTCGTTACCTTCATCCACAAGAAATATAATTTTAATTGGTTCATTGAGAAACAATTTTAGTTATGCATATATAAAATTGAATCATATACATCTCCACTGAATGTTTACAATATTGTCTCACTTTTTTACTCTTCATCTTTTTGTTGGATACGTATATGTGAAGTATCTTATAAGTATCATTGTGTATCTGTAGAGTATCGTATAAGTATCAGTTAAAATATTTTTTAAAAATTTTAATAATTAATTCCGATACTTGGTGGGTGCGTTTCTGTGGAGTATCGGTATCCAATACGTATCCGATACAGGTACATCTCCGTTTTGGAATATCCGAGCTTCATAGATTACAGCATAATGAAACACATGAGTCAAAATTCTATTAGACACTCCGATTGGAAGAGAATCATGTCATTTCTCGGACAACTGTATTAATTTATCAACCTTCTTTGGATAAAACTTCAAAAGTTGCAGATGTGAGCAATATCTTGCAACCATTATGATCTTCACCAAAGGGGATACCAATCTCCCATAAATCAAGTCTACCACAAAGATCATACACTACAACTAGGACTGTTTGCAGCTCTTTCATCTTAGCACACAGAAGACGAGCTCGTTCAGCAGTTGTCATTCTTTTGCTATTACCGAAACACATGCAATAAGTTTTTTTTTAAAACTCGTTATCCGATCCAAGAACCGACTAATCCGAGGGGACCAATCCCACCGTCCACTTGCGAACACATGCAATAAGTTGATTCAGCTATACATGTCTTATCATCAAAATTGAGACCTATTGCATCACCGAGTTGTGTTTGAATCTTTGTAATATCTGGCTTCTTGGTCACAGTTGCTGTAACAATCTTTTGGAACAATTGATCTCTCTCAGCTCTTCTTATAGCTGTTTTTCAAGAATGCTTGACTCTTTTATCTGGCCCGCCTAATCCGATTATGTTTTCTCCTTGGTCTCTCACACTTGGTGCATCCATAATTTGTTCTTTAAATAGTTACCAGATTCGCAATTTGTTGGGTACGTGGTACGCGGTTCGCGATCTAGCGAGAATCTGGTACGTGAGAGCGTATATAGAGTCGGTACGCTTGAGTTCGTATTATACGTCTTGAGATACTAATACTAATAATTATACTATCAACAAATTTTTGTCTAATTAAAAAAATTAAATTACATGCCAAAATTTTTGTAACAAAAAAAAAAATGAAAAAGAAGATAAAGGGTCAAAATTGAGGGCTGACTAATTTAATTTCTATCACCCCTAAAAAAAATTAGTTTCTTTCGCATTATGCAATGTAAAATCACATGCATCAGTAGAAACTTGAACTCCAAAAATTAGCACTCTCTCCGGTTTTAAATATAAGAAAAGATTCCTTAAATTCCTTTTTTAGATTCATTGAATAATTAATGGATCTGTTTTACAATGTAGACCAGATACATTAACTACTCAATGAACCTAAAAAAAGAATATTTTCTTATATTTGAGACCGGAGGGAGTAGTTATCAACAAAAAATGTAAAGATCACTTGGGGGAGTTAAATGATTTGCTTTACCAAAACATGAGAGAACCGCTTCGTCGCCCACTTTCTATTGGTTTTTGGTTGGCTGTTTCCATCTTCAACACGGTTCGCCACTTTCAGAGAATTACAAAGCGAATTTGTACGAATTGGTACGTGAACGAACCGCGAATCGGTACGTACGAATTGGTTTGTGGTTCACATGGGGTAGCAGCGAATTATCGACGTTGGGAATGTTAAGGTCCCCCAAACTATTCCCGGATTCCTCACACCATCTCACACACGACATAAAGGCACAAGTTACACAACGCAGTTTTTTTTTATGAAAAGAGAAATGGAAGATTAGGGATTCAGGGAGAGAAGATTAAGATACTATTTTGCATGAGACAAAAATTTGGAGGTGTGAAACTAGGATGTTTTTGTGCTATCAGGCTTTAAAATTTTGTTAAAAGTTAATGCATCATTGGTTTAATGAGACATAGGGCACCCAATAGATATAATTTTAGAAAATTTGACTCATTCAAAGTGAGCAACTCATTTTAGAGTGTAAAATAAGGGATATTAACACTTGATCTTCTCACTTTACTCTATAGTCGCTATAAAAGTGTCAAACCCGTTTTTTTGCCCCACCAGAGACGAGGGGTATCTGTGACCTATAATGAGAGTTGTGACACCACAGTTAGAATAGTGAAAGTTGAAACTTTTTGCTTCCACCTAAAATAGAAAATTAACTAGAGTCAAACATCAAGCTACTACAAAGTCTATAATCTAAACATAATGGAAGTTGTAAAGACATGGAATAGGATCAACTATAAAACTTGTATCCCAAGGAATTTCTATAGAAAAGTCGACAAAACCTCGCCTAAAATAAATTAAATAATACCAGACCTTTTATAATGATAATGAAATAAAAAGCTTATCCATATGGTAAAAACAAGCTAAAATCAGAAACAAGTAACAACAAGCATCATGAATTTCAGAGTTGTCTCAGCTGTATTGTATCTATGGCAAGTGAGAAACAACAGACTAATTCAAGAAACAAGGGAAATCTTACTGACAAGGCTGAGAGGGCCGAAGGTGTGTTGCAGATCTGGGATCGGAGGGAGTTTCATTTGACCAAATGATTCAAGTGTAGGTTGACCAATTTTTCAATTTTTTTTCTGTTATATGAAGAAATAATTCAAGTGTAAAGTATCAAATTGGGTCCTGCGGTTTGTTTTGTGTTGTTTTAATTACGCTTTTGTTTTATTTTTTTGACAAATTTTAATTACGCTTTTGTTGAAATCCTAACATAGTGATGGTAATATATTATTACGATCTACACATAAAAACTTTACACTTTCTATTTTGATCAAAAATATTATTTTTTGTATACTGTAATCTTTATAATACTAATAAGGAATAAGTATTTTAACATGCATATAGTTTAATTGCACCGATAGAGAAACTTATAATGATGTTTTCTCTAGCGCCTAAGGCCACAATTGGGTAACACATTGAAGATAGATAAAACTTGAATTTCTTCACTCATGTGGTCAGTTCGCAAAAATTTGTGTTGAAATTGACCTTGATCAACTGCTTATGCCTAAACTTCTTGTTAGAGGTCGTCCAATTAATTTGGATTTTGGAGTATGAAGGATTACACTGCATTTGTTTCAATTGTGGAAAATATGGTCATAAGATCCATAATTGTGTTGAATTAGGAGGCGAACCAACACAACTGCAACTCAAAGGAATGTTGGCGTCAACCCTGGCATGAATCCTAATGATCACGGTAAATCATATAAGTGAAATGAAGATGGTAGTGATAGTAGCATGTACGGCCAATGGATGATACCTATACAAGTGGTCAAACGGCATAATGGGGAGGAGTACAACTACTGCATAGTTTGAATCATGCAATAATATAACATATGATAGGAAATAAATTTCCACCTCTTGTTCTTAACGTTTAAAGGAATGTTTGTCCAATAATAAAATGAAAATATAACATTGAAAAATAATCCTTTTTCACCAAACATTGATGAATATGTTACAGTTATTTATTATTTAAACTGGATACATGTCTAATACAAGCAGAAACATTTGACTGAATACAAATTTTAGTTCATCTATACCTGCAAATCACTTCTCAACCTCTAATCTCTCCAACATGGTGTTTTCCAAACGATGTGCATGTTTGGACTTCAGATTTTCACTATCTCTGCTTCGAACATTCTAGTTCATAGATAATCATGTCATGTCTCTGATAATTGTATCAAATTATGAACCTTCATTTGCTCAGATAAAACCTCCAAACTTGTAGATGTCAGCAATATCTTGCAACCATTATGATCTTCACCAAAGGGGATACCAATCTCACCTAAATCGAGTCTTCCACGAAGATCATACAGTACAACTAGGACTGTTTGCAGCTCTTTCATCTTAGCACACAAAAGATGAGCTCTTTCTGCAGTTGCCATTCTTTTTCTATTACCAAAAAACATGCAACAAGTTGATTCAGCTGGATCCGTCTTATCATCAAAACTGAGACCTATTACATCACCAATTTGTGTTTGAATCTTTGTAATGTCTGGCTTCTTTGTCACGGTTGCTGTGACAATCTTTTGGAATAATTGATCTCTCTCAGCTCTTCTTATAGCTGTTTTTGCAGAATGCTTGACTCTTTTTTCTGGCCCACATAATCCAATTATATTTTCTCCTTGGTCTCTCGCTCTTAGTGCACTCATAATTTGTTCTTTAACCTTATCATCCATGTTAGGAATATAAATATCCCCCAAGCTATTCGCGGAGTGCGGAACAAATCCCCTCTTAAACGACATAATGGCACAAGAAGTTACAACACAATTTTTTTTATGATGATACCGTGCATGCAACAATATACTGTCCCTGATTTTTTTATTAATAATATTATAACTGCAACTGGTTGTTTTTATCTTCCATGTCACTGAAACAAAAGTTTGGAGTTATGAGCTTTCAGAAAAAGGAAAGAAAAAAAAAACTTTGGAGGTGTGGAACTATGTATTTGTGTCTTCAGGATTCAAAGTTTATTAAAAAAAAATTAACTCATTCAATCGTTTGATAGAAAAAGGATACACAATAGATATCTTTTTAAAGGATTTGACTCATTCAAAGTGAGATACTCATTTTAGAGGGTAAAATCAAGAATATTAACGGTTGATCTTCTCACTTTACTCTATAGTTGATACTCACTGTAAAAGTGTCAAACCTGTTTTTTTCGCCCCGCCATAGATGAAACGCTGGCTTCCGTTGCCTATAATGAGAGGGTCTATCATCTAAAACATAATGGTAATTGTTTAAGAGATTTTGGATAGGATCAAATGACATTAGCCAAAAGACTACCATGTTATAAAACTTGTATTCCAAGGAATTTCTACAGAACAATGACAAAACCTAAGTAGTTAAGTGCAAAAAGGCCTTCCATTTACACAATTACTTATCATATTAAAACATAGCCTTACACTCCAGATCAATATCCAAATTTCTAAATGAAACCTTGAAAATAAAACAACTACTACAGCATCATACCAAAATCTAAGTGGTTAAGTAAACTCACTTACTCACCCTTAAAAAATAATTTAACACTTAACAGCCATTTTTGTTGCCCATAAACTCTAATATCTCGTATCATACTACTACTGGCAACTGTAAATATTATCCAGACCTTTAACTAGAAGATAAAAATGCATATTATAAACGTAGGAAATTAAATTAATGCAACAACCAAGAGAATTGAAATCTTACCACAAGGTGTGTGCTGTGCAGTCTAAACTAATAAAAGTAACGTATATCTTAGATATCAGACCTGAGAAAGCTTCACTTCACCAAATAATTGGGGTAAATGGAAACGGTACTGTTTGCTTTGATAAAGCAAATATCCAACTTTTTTCTCTCCACTTATTTCTCTTTATTGGTTCATGAAGATGGGACGGTTTAAAGTAAATTTTGACTGGTGATTTTACCATATATTTGTTTTTCATTTTTAATGATTTTCGCTTTTTAAAGCGGCGTTGTTTGTTTTGATTTTCCAATATGCAGCGTTTTTTCTTAATTTCTGTTTAGATGTTGTATCATTATTTCAGAATGAATGAAAGAATAGTTTTGATTTAGATTTGATCAATGACTTTGGTTAGGTTTATGTATTTGTTCGCATGTTCATTATTTTCTTTTACAAACATTCTATCAATTTGAATGAATCCATATCTCTTTTAGTAAAAAAAAATGTTTATTTTTCCAATTGATGCTATCTACAATATTATATTTCTATTTTGCTATAGTGACGGACACATTCTCAAATAAACACCCGTAGAAAGTGAAAATGTGGTGACCCAATGCAAACGTATTCCATATAAAATATCCTTACAATCAAACTATTAAGTTGTTTGCAAGACTATACTAAATATATAGTTAAATTATTAAATTCTATATGTTTCCTTAAAACAAGTTATTCTTAAAAAAGATTCATAAGTAAAAAAAATTAATTAAAAATATTTTTGATAAATACATTTTTTTTTGAGAGTTGATAAATACATTTGACAAAAGGAACACTAAAGATCACATAATAAATGGAGGAAAATGGAACTCAGTTTGAACTCATAATACACTACAGCCACCTAGCTACCCGTATGGTAAAAGCAAGTTAAAATTTGACAAAAGGAACACTACACAACACATCTTGACAGTTATTATTAATATCTGAACTGGTCATATCTTAAAATTACAAGCACAAGCAACTGACCAAAAAAGCTAAGTGTAAATTCATCTATACCTAAAAAGCACTTATCAATCTCTAATCTCTCCAACATTGTGTTTTCCAAAGGATGTGCATTGTTTAGACTTCAGATTTTCACCATCTTTAATTCAAACACTCTAGTTGGAAGACAATCATGTCATGTCTCTAATAGTTGTATCAAGTTATGAATCTTCATTTGTTTGGATAAAACCTCCAAATTTGTAGATGTGAGCAATAGTTTGGAACCATTATGATCTTCACCAAAGAGAATACCAATCTTACTTAAATAAAGTCTATCATAAAGATCATACACTACAACTAGGACAGTTTCAAGCTCTTTCATCTTAGCACACAGAAGAAGAGCTCTTTCTGCACTTGTTTATCTTTTATTATTAACAAAAAACATGCAACAAGTTGATTCAGCTATATCTGTCTTATCATCAAAATTCAGACCTATTCATCCCCGATTAGTGTTTGAATATACCCCGTAGTATATTATTATTACTGTCTCACTCTTGGTGCATCCATAATCTGTTCTTTAACTTATCATCCATGTCGGGAACATACATGTTCCTCAAACTAGCCCGGGAACAGTAAACCGGTTCCCCATACGACATAATGGCACAAGAAGTTATAGAGTCTATTATCTAAAACATATTGGAAGTTATTCAAAGGATATGGGATATGATCAAATAACATTAGCGAAAAAGACTACAAAATTATTAAACTTGTATTCCAAGGAATTTCTACAGAAAATTCGACAAACTTCTCTTAAAATATCAACATCCCAAACATAGTACAAAAGCCTATACAATCACAAAATTATTTATCAGGTTAAAACATAGCCTTGCACTCGAAATCATTATCCAAAATTCTAAATGAAACTTTGAAAATAAAGCAGCTACTACAACATTACAGCATTTAGCAAGGCCCATTGTCCAGATGACCAAAATCTAAGTAGTGAGTGCTTAAGTACACCCACCTCTTCACCCTTCAAAAATTATTTAAGAACCATGTTTGTTGGCCGCAAAGTAAAATATACCCCGTAGTATATTATTATTACTGCAGACAGCCCCAAACTAGATCACATAAATGGAGGAAAATGGAGCTCAGTCTCTGAACACATAATACACTATAGCACTTAGCTACCCATATGGTAAAAACAAGATAAAATTAGATAGACACAACGATTACCACACATCACACTATGAAAATTATTATTATTATCATCTGAATCAGTCATATCTTAGAATAACAAGCACAAGCAACTGATAGAAAAAACAAAGTCTTAATTCATCTATACCGTACAAAGCCCTTGTCAATCTCTAATCTCTCCAAGGTGATCTTTTCCGAACAATATTCATGGTTGGACTTCAGGTTTTCATCATCTCTGCTTCAAACACTCTAGTAAGAAGAGATTCATTTCATGTCTCTGACAATTGTATCAATTTATGAACCTTCATTTCTTTGGATAAAACCTCCAAATTTGTAGATGTCAGCAATATCTTGCAACCCTTATGATCTTCACCAAAGGGGATACCAATTTCACTTAAATCAAGTCTACCATGGAGATCATACATTACAACTAGGACTGTTTGCAGCTCCTTCATCTTAGCACACAGTAGAAGAGCTCTTTCTGCAGTTCTAATTCTTTTGTTATTACCATAAAACATGCAACAAGATGATTCAGCTAGATCAATTTTATCATCAAAATTCAGACATATTGCATCACCAATTTGTGTTTGAATCTGTGCAATGTCTGGCTTCTTCGTCACGGTTGCTGTGACAATCTTTTCGAACAATTGAACTCTCTCAGATCTTCTTATAACGGTTGTCACAGAAGCCTTGACTCTTTCATCTGGCCTGCATAATCCAATTATATTTTCTCCTTGGTCTCTCACTCTTAGTGCATCCATAATCTGGTCCTTAACCCTGTCATCCATGTTGGGAATGCGCTTGTCCACCAAAAGAGCACTGTAAAACTCATCCCAATCCCCCAAGGAATAATGGCACAAAAGTTACAACAATACTTTTTTATGAAAAGAGACATCAAGCTGAAGAGTCTATAAATTAAAACATGATGACAACCTAGCAAGGCCCGAAAATACTAGTAAGCCAAAAAGACTACTGAGTTATTAAACTTGCATTCAAAGAAATTTCTACAAGAAAATATAGACAAAACATCCCCATAAATATTGACACGCCAAAAATAGTACAAAAGCTTGTACAATTACGCAATTATTTATCAGGTAAAAACATAGCCTTACAATCCAAATTCCAAAATTCTAAATGAAATTGAGAAAATAAAGCAGGTATAATATTTTAATATTGCACCATCTAGCAAGGCCCATTATCCAAAGATTATTAATTTACTACTCTTCTCACTTATAAGATTGCTCATTCACTTACATTAGCGGTAGTAACTGCCGCTCGGCATTTTTCAGTCGGTCGAACCGACTAAAAAATGATTGAACCGATCATAAAAATGTCAGCGAAATTTAACTGCCTCAGAAAAATGCCAAGCAGTGTATATGAATGAGCAATTTCATAAGTGAGAAAAGTAATTTTCTTATCCAAATGACCAAAATCTAAGTAGTTAAGTGAGAAAATTAATATTACCCACTAGCAAGGCCTTTAATCAATTGAGAAAAACAGATTAAAAATTAAATTAGCTAAAAAATTAATTTGCTAGCTTAGCTAGACAATATAATTAGAAGCTTATTTATTTGATTTATTTATGACAAATAAGCCTTTTCATCAAACATTGTGAATATACATGTCCCCCAAATTAGCCCCGTAATAAACCCCATCCAAATCCTCCAAAGAGATACTTTTTTTTATTTTTAAAGAGATACTTTTTTTTCATTAAAATGAGAAAAAGGAAGAAATGAATGCAAGAAACAAGAGAATATAAATCTTACTGCTGCAAAAAGGGTGAAAAGCGCGCTCCAACTGAAGGTTCGATTAGACCTGAAGGTTCCATCTGATACCTCAGAAAGCTTCAATTTCAACATATTTCAGTTTACATTAATAATGGGGGGAAATGGAAAACAGTTCATTTGTTTGGTTGACTATGCTTACAAGTCTTCACCAAAACTATTCTGCTCTCTCATGTCCTTTAAAAAAAAACAAAAAAAAAAAGCTCAATTGGTAAAATTGTTTGGAAAACATGATTCGACACTGGAGGGGTGATGTTGGTGAACAATGTCTAGGACCCACTTGCATGTGGGTTGTTTCTAGCTAAATGAACTTACCACAAGTATTGACAAATTACCTTCCACAAAGTCTTTGATTCATTTAATGCATGGGATTTTTTTTTTCTTCACAAGCATGGCTAGGCTATGCTTGAATCAGGACTCCCATGAAGATCACACATTACAATCAGGACTGTTTGCAGCTCTTTCATCTTAACACAAAGAAGACGAGCTCCTTCGGCAGTTGTCATTCTTTTACTATTACCAAAACACATGCAACAAGTTGATTCGGCTACATTCGTCTTATCATGAAAATTGAGACCTATTGCATCACCAATTTGTGTTTGAATCTTTGTCATGTCTGGCTTCTTGGTCACAGTTGCCATGACAATCTTTTAGAACAATTGATCTCTCGTAGATCTTCTTATAGCTGTTTTTACAGAAGCTTTGACTCTTTTATCTGGCCCCGCATAATCTAATTATGCTTTCTCCTTGGTCTCTCACTCTTACTGCACCCATGATCTGTTCCATAACCCTATCATCCACGCTGGGAATGTATATGTCCCCAAAACTATCCCTTTTATACCCATCCCAATCTCCAAACTTCATATTGGCACAAGAAGTTTCAACACAATTTTTTTCGCTCAACTCTATGCTCAGTTTACTCTATACTCAGTGTCCACCTGTTTTTTTATTTTCGCTCCACCATTCATGAGGCGAACCTATCCATGGCATCTAATGAGAGTTGCAACACCAGAAATAGATTAGCGAAAGTTCAAATTTATCCTTCCACCTGAAATAGAAATTTGACAAGAGTAAAACATCAGGCTACAGAGACTATAAACTAAAACAAGATTGAAGTTGTTTAAAAGATACGGGATAAGATCAAATGACATTAGCCAAGCAGACTGCTAAAATTATTATAAACTTGTATTCCAAGGAAATTCTACAGAAAAATCAACAAAACCTGCCATAAATATTGACATCCCAAACATAGTACAGAAGCCCTTACAATTACATAATTATTTATCAGGTCAAAACATAGACTTACACTCCAAATCAGTAGCCAAAATTCTAAATGAAACTTTTAAAATAAAACAGCTATTACAATAATAGAGCATTAAGCAAGTCCCATTGTCAAAACAACCAAAATCTAAGGTGTTAAGTGCTGAAGTACAACCACCTATTCACCCTTCAAAAATTATTTGGGAGCGATTTGTTTGCCACAAAGTCAAATATACCCCGTGGCATAATACTACTCCTTCAAACAGCCCCAAACTAGATCACATAAATGGAGGAAAATGGAACTCGGTCTTTGAACTCATAATACACTATAGCCACCTAGCTCCCCAAATGCTAAAAACAAGCTAAATTTTTTTTTTTTTGACAACAAACAACTAATTGACCATTTTTTTTTTATCAAAGCAGTAAAACATAAAAGCAGGAGAGGCCTGAACCAATACATCAGAGTCACATAGTGAAAAACCTATGAAAAAAGAAACCGGATCTATCCCAAGAAAGGGAATGTCCTAAGGAACGAGGTGTCAAAGACAACCAATGTACAGAAAAAACTAGTCAAAAGTATGACCATTCTTGGCCTAACAGCGACTAAAAGACTACTCTCTCTATGAAAATTTGAACAAAAGTATTGGTATTCCCAGATATTCTGTTGTAATTGAACCAACTATTCTTTATCGGTCAAGACGGCTTTGGAGGTACGCACGAGTCCTCATTCCGGCTGAGTTAAAACTAGAAGGCTTCACTTTGTTCACCTGTTTCTTCTTCTTGCTCTCCACCTTAGTGCTTTCAGATAGACTTGGATAGTCTTCAATCTCAAGTCTCTTGTCATGGCTGAGAGTATCCTCCAAGCTAAACTTAGACACAAAGAAAACTAAAAAGCACATCATGACAGTTATTATTATCTGAACAGGTCATATCTTAAAATTACAAGCACAAACAACTAACCTAAAATGCAAAGTCCTAATTGATCTATACCAACAAAGCACTTGTCAATCTCTAATCTTTCCAACATTGTGTTTTTCAAATGAAGTGCATGTTTGGACTTTAGATTTTCACCGTCTCTGCTTCAAACACTCTAGTTGGAAGATAATCATGTCATGTCTCTAATAGTTGTATCAATTTATGAACCTTCATTTGTTTGGATAAAACCTCAAAACTTGTAGATGTCAACAATATCTTGCAACCATTATGATCTTCGCCAAAGGGGATACCAATCTGACATAAATCAAGTCTACTACAAAGATCATACAGTACAACTAGAACAGTTTGCACCTCTTTCATCCTAGCACACAGAAGATGAGCTCTTTCAGCAGTTGTCGTTCTTTTGTTATTACCGAAACACATGCAACAAGTTGATTCATCTGTATCTGTCTTATCATCAAAACTGAGACCTATTGCATCACCAATTTGTGTTTGAATCTTTGTAATGTCTGGCTTCTTTGTCACAGTTGCTGTGACAATCTTTTGGAACAATTGATCTCTCTCAGCTCTTCTTATAGCTGTTTTTACAGAATGCCTGACTCTTTCATCCGGCCCGCATAATCCGATTATATTTTCTCCTTGGTCTCTCACTCTTAATGCACTCGTAATCTGTTCTTTAACATTATCATCCATGTCGGGAATATACATGTTCCCCAAATTAGCCCCGGAACAGAAAACCGGTTCCCCATACGACATAATGGCACAAGAAGCTAAACACAGAAAAAATTATGAAAATAGAAATGGAAGATTGGGGATTCAGGGAGAGAAGAAAATTTAGATAATATTGTGCATGAAACAAAATAGTGTCCCAGATTTTTTATTAATAACATTATCCATGCAACTGATTGTTATCTTCCATGTACAGAAGCTTAAATTTGGATGAGTGAAGCTAAGATGTGTGTGTATCTTTAGGCTTTGAAATTTGTTAAAAAATTAAGTCGTACGTGGTTTAATGGAAAAAGTGAGCAACTCATTTTAGAGTGTAAAATAAAAAATATTAACGACTATATTGCACAGATGGATGTGTTAAAATATCAACACTCAATCTTCTCAATGTACTCTATACTCACTATATAAGACTCAAACCCAATTTTTCGCCTCACCATAGCAACACCACAATTAGATTAGGGAAAGTTAAAGTTTCGTTTCATGCCTCCACCTGAAATAGAAAGTTGACATGAGCTAAACATCAAGCTACAGAGTGTATAATCTAAAACATAATGGAAGTTGTTCATATGATATGGGATATGAAAAAGACTACTAAATTATAAAACTTGTATTCCAAGGAATTTCTACAGAAAAATGGACAAAACCTCCCTTAAAATATTGACATCCCAAACATAGTACAAAAACCCTTAAAATTACATAACGGAGGAAAATAGAACTGAGATTTTCAACTCATAATTCACTCATACAAAGGTTAATTCTATTCATATGGTAAAAAAAGTAAGGTAAAATTAGAAACAAGGAGGAACACCACACATGATGAATTTCATTGTTGTTATGGCAACAGTAAATACTAAGTATTATCCAAATCTTTAACTGGGAGATTAAAAATGAAGATTATAAACAAATGAATTAAGCAATTGTGAGGCAACATACTAAAGATAAAGATTAAGACTTGTTAACAGAAACAGAAGTAAGAAAGCATACCAAACTTTAGTTGAAACTAATTTATCAACGGAGGAAGCTGAGATCTTACCACAAAGCAAGGTGTGTGTCCAGTCGATGAGTTTAACTAATCCAAGTAACTGATATCTTTTTAGATCTTAGTCATGAGAAATCTTTTTTTTCTTTTTTCCTTTTTTATGGAAAAATAGAAACGGCGTCGTTTAAGTGATGAAATACAAAAACAGTTCTTTGCTCTCGTGCCATCGTTTATGAAGTTGTAGAGATACATATTTAATTCATTTTTAGTTTAAAAAAATGCATATATAAATGTCAAAAATAAAAAAAAAATCATATTTAATCTATTTTTTAAAAAAAATTATATTTTTGCAAAACATATTTCTACAGTTTACTAAGCAATATTGCAGATAAAAATTCAATTTTTTTATAATGAAACACAAGAGTTGACTTAAAAATAAGGACTATTTTTAGGGGATCAAAAATTGGAAGAAAAAAATTAAAAATATTTATAAAAATAAAAAATCATTTTTAGCACATAATAAATATAAAAATTAAACTTTGGTGATGGTAGTTGAATTTATTAAAATATTGAATTCAATTGTCACATACAAAATATCATCTCAAATGTGAAAACCAAAATTAAATTATTAAATTTTATATGAATTCAGATAATTATTAAAAGTAAAAAAAAGGTTTTGGTTCATCAAATGTAACCATGTTAATATTTTAAAGGAGACTTTTGTCATCCATATGATTGTGTTCGGTTCACATAAAAAAACAATACTCCACCCGTCTCACAATAATAGTCTCTTTAACATTTTTTCTTTTTCTCAAAATAATTATCACTTTAGAATATCAATGCTATCATTTATTATTATTTTTTCATTATTATACCCTTATTTATTGAATTTCATCCAACTTAACTACTGCACTAACTACAATTAATTAGGGTATTTTAATAAATGATATTAATTTTACCATTGAAATCAACACAATTAATCATTTCCTTAATAATTGTGCACAAACTTTAAACGACTATAATTTAGAAATTAAGGGAGTATATATAATGCAAACACACAATCAAATCACCTTTTTTTGTGGTGAACGTTTTGTGCTGATCGAAGTTTGAACCACAAACTTTGCATTTTTTTTTTGAGAGAGCATATTTTATTTATTATTCATAGTAACTGAGTTAAACTCACGAGATAACCAAATCACATTTTGATAATCAAATCATATTTTAATAGATATTTGTATGAATTAATTAAATGTATGTGTAAAAAAATTACAAGCACTACATTGATAATCTTAGTCACGAAAATATATATTTCATTCATTATAGCAAAATATTAAATATCTTAATCTAAAAAGTTATTAAATGTCACACATATTGTTTTTATAAGAAATATCCACAGCATTAAAATAAAATAAAGTAAGGCTTAATTGCATCAATGGTTCCTTAAATAATTTGCAGTTTACATCTTGGTCCCATAAATTGTAAAACTAACATTTTGATCCCTCTTGTTTTGCTCTATTAGTCAAATTGATTCCCTCGGTTAGTTTTTTAATGTCTAAAACTTTTGGTATAATTTTAACCGTTTGATTGCATGTCCATTATATTTAATGGTGAACCGTCAACACGTAATTTTTTTCGCTTTTCATCATCTTCTTCCTCCTTCCTCATATCTATATCATCAACATTTTCCAGAATTTGTTTTTCTTCCTCCTTCCTCATATCTATATCATCAACATTTTCCAGAATTTGTTTTTCTTCAAAATTACAAATCCAAAAAAACACAACACAACACAACGTGAAGTGGGTGCAACAAAAACTTCATAGAAGCAAACTTTTCCAAGATTTTGTCATGCATTCGTGGCGGCGGAGCTCCAATTGCACAATCACGCTTCTTTTTTTTTTGTTGGAATCAGTAAAGATTTATTAATAAGCAACAAGACACAAGACGTGACATGCGCTAAGCAGGGAACAACAATAGCAGGATGCAACAACAAAAGCCAAAGCAACAACACGCCTATGTTCTCCAAACAATTGCAAAATCACGCCTTAACCGAAATCGAAAACAGCTCCGGCAAACAACACTATGAATGATTCATATTCAGATTCGTTTGAAGAAATTGTTAGATTCGTATTCGTTTTACTTGGTTGAATCTGGATTCAGATTAGTTTGAATCTAGATTCGAATTCGTTTGATTTCGTTCAGATTAGTTGAATTTGCGTTTTTTCTTCTTCTATGCAATTCAAATTTATGTGAAGCTACGATTTGATTTTTTCTATGGATTTTTGTTGTTGTTGTTGTTGGGATCCGAGAGAGAAGAGGGAGAGGGGTTTTCTTTATGCTGTTGTTGTTGTTAATGATTTGAATGAGAAGGAGGAAACAATTTTTTGGATTTTAATTTAATTTTGTTTAGTTTGTTTGAAGCTTTTGATGAAGATGTGAATATCATTGATGAAGATGAAGAGGAGGAAGATGAAGAAAAGGGAAAAAAATTACGTGTTGGTGGTACATCATACAATAAAATAGACGTGCGTAGTTCAGTGGTCATTTTAAAAAAAAAATCAAACTGTTTAAATTATATTAATTAATAAGATCTATGATGGATCATTTTTAGACATTTGAGATTAAATTTAAGAGACCTTTTTAACCGACGGAGCAAAAACAAGGGGTCCAAAATGTTGGTTTTACAAATAAATAATCTAATAATTTTTAAATCGACAAACATATCTCAACAAATTTCCTGCACCCAAGGCCCAACAACAACAACGGAACCGTCAAAGAAAAGACAATGCCGTTTCCAACAATTTTCTTTTCTGTGTCCGAAAGTCCACATTTCAATATGTCTCAAATAAAGTAAAGTAGAAAGCATATAAGAATAAACATAATATAATAAAGTTAGAAAGTTTACCAATTTTTCAAACCTGAAATCTTTGAGCTTTGGAATCATTCATCCATGGAGTTCTCTATCTCCAACACCAAGGCACTCTTCTTCACCCTCTTCATCTCTCTCCTTGTGTGTCAAATGGTTGTGGCTGAAGATGGTTCATCAAGGAAACCCTTTTCAGCCAGCAAAAGACCCATCCTTATCAACTGTGGAGAGTTGGTTTCAAAGTCAAAGTGTTCTCAGAACTCCAAGTGCAGCTGGTGCACTAGCCAAGATCTTGATGATACTTGCTTCTCTAAATCTGAAGCTTTAAGGTTGCCTAACCAGGTTTTCTCTTGTGGGCCCACCCGTTTATGAGATCTATCTTTTTCATCTTTTGGATCTGTAGTATTACTGTCACCTTCACTAACCAATTTCATGTGTCCCCTTTTGTTTTGTTTTTCTGGTTTTGGTTAGTAGAGATAATTAGCTATCTTGATTTGTATGATTTTATTTTATAGAGTTGTTGGTATGTATTGATATTCAAGCTATGATTTACTTATTTAAGACATGATTGTGTTAGTTCAACATAGAATGGTCGTAATCGCCACATTTGATCCTTTTTCTTGATGCAATAAATTGCATTACTCACTTGTTGGCAATTGAAGAAGAAATAGTTAAGATTAATATAAAAAATACATCATTTTGAAAGCTAGCAATGCTGAATCTTTATTAAGAATTAGCTAAGTAATAGTTCAGCACTTGTTGATAAGTTTTTCATGTAAGTTGATGATAATGTGAAATCTCCTTTCTCCATTGCAGCTCTGTTTTATAGCTCCTCTGTCATTATTATTAGAAATGCTTGATGTTGGTAGAAAACCAGGAAAATCTTTCTGATGAGGATGATGTTGATGGCTTAGTACATAGTTGATGATATACACTATGTACTAGAATCTCGTTTGAGAGTATAAACGTTTGTTTGAGTGTTTGCAACATGAAACCAAACAACTACTAATTACTGTAAAATAGAAAATGCTTAATATATAGCGACAATAAAATTCACGACAGTATTGCGAAGGCTACCTAAAACGCTACTTAACTGAAAGTTTGACTTAAATTACACCCATGGCCCGTGTTTTCCAACCATAACCAGATTTTATCGGTTGATGGCGATTTGAGAGGCGTATCAAAAGTCCTTGCGATGAAGAGCATTGCTGCCATAAAATATTGTTAAGCACTTAGCAGAATTTGAACAAACCACCATTGTTCTAACATACACTAATTAGTAGTAAAAAATATTGTCAAATAGCGGCAACCGTGGTGTTATATAAAACTGTTGAGTAGCATCATTTAAACAAACCGCTATTTTCTGCAATTGGCAACATTCGATGTAAAAATGGTCAAAAATATTGGTTAGAATGATAGAAGGAACAACTTCCAATAGTTATCCTAATGTGTTTAATCTTTATATACCGCATGTGTAAAACATTTACACTCAAGCAATCACTTACAATCGTATATATGACAACATTTTTAATGATCAAAAAATTAAAGTGGCAAAGATAACATCAATAAAGAATGAGATATGATTCACAAATGACCTTCAAAGGAAATTGAGGTTGATGATTCTGATACTATAATATGTTTGACATTGAATGACTTCAGGTTCAATTTCTTGATTATAAACAAAGTTGAGTAAATTAACCTTTCATTTGATTCCCTAAGTTTGCATTCGTGTGTTAGCTGGAATATTTCAATCCCTAACTGTTTCTTCTTAGTTTTTCCTGAACTTCGGCTGGCATGATTGTGCTTTGAACATGCCTTACTTACAATCTTAACGTGACTGTTTTGCTAACATGAAAGAAAATATAAATAAAAAGTTAACCACTTTGTATGCTCGAGCTTATGGGTATGTCTTAGACTTGTGACTTGTGAGGGATTATAGACATTAAAGGTTGGTCGATATAAAGCTCCTTAACAAGTTAGAACACAATAGTAGCCAGCCATTAGATGAAACATAATGATTGGAAGATGAAAAAATCATTATGCTAAAAGAGTGGTATCATTTATTCGAGTGATAATCAAGGCAAATTCTCTCTATAAAAAAAAAAACAAATCAAGGCAAATTCTAATATGGGTCACGTCCATTGTGAAAAGTGTTCATAAGTCCAACATTATTCGTCACTTAAAATTAGATGTTAATGATTATCTTTATTATTAGGGAAAATTACATTAACCTCCCTTGAAGTTTTATTAAACAACATTAATACCCTCTTTAGTTTTGAAAAAACACTCACATCCCCTTAAAGCTAACGGTGTTAGTAGTGTAAACGGTGTTAACCAATAGGGGATGTGTTTATCACATTGAGGATTGAGTAGGGGAGGTTTATGTCTAATTAAAAATAGAGGGGGTGCAAGTGATATTTTAACAGACCTCAAGGGAGGTCAATGCAATTTGCCCTTATTATTATGGCTGTGACAGTGACTTAATAAATATTGTTTCGATAAAAGTAACAGAAAACAAATATGTATTTTGTATTGAATTGATATCAATCAGGTACCACCTTATCCATAAACATGATGAGGGTTATGAGTTAATTTTTTCGAAAAGTATTGGTCTACGGTGGATGGGTGTAAGTGGTTCGAACAAAACTGACGAAATCGAAAGTCCAAACTGAACCAAACCGAAAAAATATCCGACTTTGTTTGGTTTGGTTTAAAACCGAACTGAACCAATCTAAACCGACCTTGTTTGGTTCGGTTCTCGGTTTTTCATTTTGAGATCCAAGAAACTGATGAACCGAACTGATGCTAACTTCACTCCCCATTTTACTAGTATTATCTCTCCTCACACACGCTTATGATTAGACCCAAAATTAAAGCCTAACAAAAATTACTACTTAATTCATTCAGATTCTCCCATCATTATCCCATCTCATCACTAATGCTCTATTTCATTTCTACTAAAAAAGAAACGCTAGCCGTCAACCACACCTATGACCTAACCCAAGGTTCCTCATCACCACTGAGATCGTCCATCTGTTGGTTATTATTATCATGTTTATGCCTTCAAACTTTTGAAAATAAATCGTTTATATGCTAGTTTTCTATGCCTTTGAAATATTGGTAAGGTTAATTATAAAAAGTTGTTTGAAAAAGAGAGAACATGAAAAAATAAAATATGAAATACAAAGTTTCATGAAATATTTTAGTATGACTTATGCTCAGCTTTATGCGTAAAATACAAATTTGTGAGAATATGAATTTTTTAATTGTATTTTCAAATAAACCGATCAACCGAACCGAACCAACCCGTTTAGTTTGGTTCGGTTCCTTTTCTGAAAACAAGTGAAAACCGAACCAAACCGAACCGATGAAGATTTCATGGGTTCGAATATTTTTTTGACTGAAAACCGATCCAAACCGAACTGTTACACGTGGATTCATTAAGTATCGGTCTATGGTGGATCATTTTTGGAGGTGGTCCATTATAGTAATTGATTCCTTTTTCTTTTTACAAAAGTAATTGATTCCTTAATAGATACTTTAATTGAAAAATTAAAAATTAGTGACGTGGACAAGTGATAACCATTTAAGGACTCTTTTGTTTACTATCATTGTGGATCTCTTAATAAGCATCAATTTCCGCAAACTCAGCACCTCTAAAAAATTATGAAATAGGTTCCACAAATAATTTTATATTAGTACATTTTAATAAAATTGATTTACTTCAATATAATTTACTAAATGAGGCCCTAAAATTATTTATCTCAATATCATTTTAACAAAATTGTGTTTTGATCTCATTTATCTGTATTCCAATTTTTTTTAATAGAATAGCAGAAGAATTCTCGGTCATTTCAATACAGTTTTTCCATTTCACTTTGTTTGGATCTATAATCTGAAATGAAACATGTTTGGGATTATAGAATTCATGTCGTACCATTATTATATATATATAATGATCAACCACTTTATCTTAATTCTCATTTTTGAAATTTAACCAAATTCATTTTTCCTTCTAATTATATCATCTAATTAATTTTTGGGTTAATAAGTTTTTAGTTCCTATTAAAAATTTAAATTTCCGTTAGTCCTTCTAAGTTTTTTTATTATATTGTTGGTCCTCCAAATATTTTATGTCACCGCTTTTAGTTTATGCTTTTATGTTAAGTCATGTGTACCTTTCAAACTTTTGAATGAGTTTATGCAAGAATGTTTAGAATATTATAAGAAAGAATTTCTCCCCAAAAAAATTTTGTTAACAAAATATGAATTTTTAAGTGTCAAATACATTATAACTCATTCCTTGTTATACAATTCTAAACTTTTGCAAGAGAGAATCTATAATATACTAAATATGACCCTAAAAAAATCAAAATTCCAAATGATACACATGAGTTGGTTTAAAAGTAGGGGACCAAAAATGGTAACGGAATTTTTTTTGAGAATAAAAAATTGATGAAATTTTTTAGAGCAATGAAAAGCAAAATTTGAAAATTTTATAAGGACCAAAACTTATATAACCCTTAATTTTATATGCATTACATGCAATTTGTGTTGAATCGGACAAACAGTCAGTCTAGGGTTACTGTTTGTTTAACCTTGACTCGTTTGGATTTTATTTGACCATGAATGTGTTACATTTTTTTTATGATATTATGTGTTACCGCTTGCATATTATATTTTGGATGATATTATGTGTTATATTTTGTTCTATTTTATTATATTGTGTTATATTTTGTTATGTTCTATTCTATTTTGTTATGTTATGTTCATAAAGTGTATATGTTGCAAAATCACGTGTATCCATCTAATATTTTATCTGTTTGGTTTATAGAATCTGAAACTCGACAATATGCTCGTGCTCAAACTAAGTAAAAACTTGTGCTTTGGGGTTTGGTACAATTCTAATTCTGTAATTCGAACCAATCAATCATATGAGTTCTTGTGGTCTGCATTACACTGACATTTTCTATTAACCATGATGCCTAAAAACTTCTATAAATTGGTGTGTTTGATTCATTTGCACACAACAGAACAATTAGCCCTTAATAAGTAGAATTGAACAGTAATCTAGTTGTAATTTATTACACAGGTGGAAAGAGAAACACAATATGTTTAGGGTCAATGTTGATGTTACACTGCCTGACTTAGAGGATCATCTGGACTGAATTAATGGTCATCTCAACCACGGCGACACGAGAATGGTGATCAGTGTTGCGTATCGTCGTTCGTCGATTGACCCAAATGGAAATATTCGGTTCCTGCAGATATGACGACGATGTGAGAACCATGTTGTCTATATTTGACCAGTATCGTTCAAAGGGACATATCAAGTTAGACATTACCTTCGTGAAGAAATTAAGGTGTGCATGGATGAACCTGATGAATATATTAATTTAGTTGATTCATGATATTGTTTGTGTTTAATTATGTTGTCACATTTATTATTGTTGTTGTATTATGTTGGTATTTTACGTTGTTTAATTTATGTTTAATTATATTGTTTACATTGTTGTGTTTGAATTTTATCGTTGTTATTGTTGATGTATCATGTGATTTAATGACAAATTTTGTCGGCCTTTTGTGTTCTGATGGCTTTTAGATTTTACAATCTGAAAAACCATAACACACTTCACATTATAACATTATAAAGTCGAACTGAGATAAAATAAAATTAGAATTATGGAGCAAAAATAAACTCACTTTTATTTTTTGAACACTTTATTTAAGTGGGTATGCGGTTTGTACGACTTGGGGAATCTTCTGTTACAGTTGGGCCAAATTTTACCCAAAATAAAAACTATTTCCTCCGTCCCATAATACATGACACAATTGACCCTGTTACGCATACTAATGCATAATTTTGAGCTTAAATCTCTTGAATAATATATTAGAAAAATCATGAAAATTTGATATTTTGAAAATACTCATCGAGACGAATCTAACGACATCTTATATGATATTATTTATCTTTGTATATTAGTAGAAAAATATAGTCAAAGTAAGTTAGGTATAAATTGCACATTTTTAAATGTGTCATCTATTGCGGGACGGAGGGAGTAGTAAATTTGAAGGAAAATGTTTTGGGAAGGAAAAACATAAATGAAACGTGAGAGACATGACATGGAAAAAGAATTTTACTAGCTCTTTTAGAAGTAAAAATAAAGGATTCTTTTCCCACCATTCATGCTCCTCGCACGTCCTCCAAAATTTTTGAAACACCCTCCAAAAAAAATTATTATTTAATTTGAATTGGTTTTTTTATTTTGAATTCTCAAAAGGTAAAATATTAGTCACGATCGTTTTAGTCACAATTCAACCACGACTTAACTATTTATTTCTTCTTCAGAATTTTTTATTATTTCATCTTCTAAAATTTGAACAAAACAAGTACGCCTGTTTTAGAATGAGAATATTTAAAAAAAGAACAAAAAAAGAGTGGTATTCAGATTCTAAAATATTCGAATATTTAAAAACAGTAGTTTTCTGTTTGGATTATAGAATTTGAATCGATAAAAGTCTTAAACAAGTCGTGGTTAAAACGATTGTGGCTAATTTTTTTGTCTTTGTAGATCCAATCCAGACAACCTTTTTTACACTATATAATTTCACGTTCGAATTTTATTAGAGAAAAATATTTATATCTAGTGCTCAATATTGTCTCAAATTGAATTACCTCATTTAAAAAGAACTTTATGCAAAATAAAAAACTATGTATATTTTCCAAAAAAAAAAATGATATATTTTCATTCCACTGAAAAAGATGGAGCTAAAGAGGATAAAAACCTAACGTGTTTTGATCACTTTTAAATTATTTTTTGTCTGCTTCATTTCGCAAACGCTAGAGGCATTTTGTGTAATTAAAAATTGTCTATAAAAGTTGTAATTATGGTGATGAATCATGATGTCCTTCAATTTTTTATTCATACATCAATAGTAAAATTAGAAAGGGTTTTCTCTATTGTTGGTCAAGTTAGTCACTTTTCTATATTAGATGCCACTTGATGTTTCATTATAATGTTGATGTTGTTGGTTTATAAGAGGAGTTCGGTGGTCATTTACATTGGTCCCTAAACAATCATATAAATAAGTTGGATACCACATTTCTATCCAAAACTGCAGCATAATCGACTTACGAGTCTTATAATTTATATGTTGTTCAACATTCACTTTTTTATCTAATGTATGACATCTAACTCACACTCGTCACAACCGTCTCACTCTTGTGTGTGAGCTCATCCATTCATCTGAGTATACTCTCTCTCAAGCAGAAGCTTTTTCATTCACATATAATTACATCGTCGTTGCTTGCTGCATCAACGGGACACATGAAACACTGTTGTGTCATGATACCAATGTTGCATCATGAGGGTGTTTAGAGGATCATCCACATTGGATAAGATCAATCATACAACTAAGTTAGACACAAAGTGACGGATCCAGAAATATTAATAAGTGGGGCCAAAGTTATATCGATATAATAATTACAACAACATTTTATAAAAAAAATTACTTCTTTTGATTCCTTAACTAGTGCACTTAGAGCACTTGTTAGGTTCCTTTATAATTTTGTAATTTTTTGTAGTGTTATCAATTGACTATGTTAAGATAATAATACTATATAAGTGGGGTCAAACAACATAAATATCTAATTTTAAATTAAAAATACAATAAGCAAGTGGAGGCAAGTGGGGTTATATTAAATATTAAGACATTCAGTTTCTAAGTCCTTTCATTTTATATATCATTTAACATTCACTTCTCTATCTAATATGAGATTTCTAATACAGTCGCATGAAATCATAAACTTATGACACATTTTTTATACTAAACTTTTCTTGGATGTGTTTTTTAAGGTAAAAAAGTTTCGTCTTAAATCTAATGATACAAACTTGTCAAAAAGAAAATCTTAATGATGGAAAAATTGAAGATAAAGCATCAAAGTAGTTATGCGCTTTCCACCCAATCTGTAAACACAACACAATCCAAGTCCAAAAGGGTTGAAGCAAAAGCAACGGAGCTCAATTCAACGCGCATGTATAATTTTCCAACACCCCACTACTGACCACATGCATAATCAACCCCATGCTTAATTTGACAATCTCACCATTTATGTACATTGTTACTTAAGTTTTTCTTTTCACTATTGCACGGTCATTTTTTATGGTTGAAATTCTTACAATGTTTTACATAGTAATGGATTTAGGAAAAAAGTTTGGATGAATCGTTAAAATAAACTATGATATATAAACACAAAATTAAAGTTGAAATAAGCATTAAACATGAAGTTAAAGTGGCAGAGTTTGATTAAAAAGCTCGGATGAGTACTTAAAAAAATGAATTACATATTTAACTATAGCTATAAATTATGAAACTTTTTTTTTTACAATACAACTGTTATATGAAGAAAAAAAATACGTTGGCAGAACAATATAAGGGAGTTTGAAAGCCCCCACAAATTAGAAGGTTTGTAAACCTCCGCTAATCAATCAAGTATAAGTATGACAAAAATCGCGTATGTCACTTTTGGAACTGTCGAAAACTAAATGTATTGAAAAATTGTTTAAAAACTCGTAAAATGGACCTATGATTTTTAATATATTTTTTCAGGTAGGCCACTATACCAATTAATTTGTGGAAATTTGGACCTAACAAAAACTAAAATCATCGCTATATTGCTTAAAATCTCACAAATTGAACATACAATTGTGAATTTTTTTATTTTTTCGGGTGAACCACTTTCGCATTTATATTTTAAGCGTAAAAGTATATTTTTCATTAAAAAAATAAGTAACTAAAACTTTAATAGCACAGTCATGAATGATTTATCAAATATATGCATATATTTGATCATAATCTCAAATTTTTAATGAGATGATATTATTTTGTTCCAAAAATTACATAGATTATAGAGTATATGACACCCGCCTTTCTTGATAGATGCTTAAATTAGACTATCATCTTCTCTTGTAGAGAGAAACTTGAGTTATATTCTCCTCTCCTCTTGTTTTGAAATCTACACTCATTAAAATTATTTTTCTATAACATGGTTGTTAAATTCTTTTATGAGACGTACCATTTTAGTCCCTCGAAAGGTTGAGTTTGGACTTACATGTAACCTTAAAATTGTATTGTGCGTTGTCATGACAGAAATGTGAGATCAGCTTAAAGCTAATGCATATGACTGAGTAATGTGAACATAAATTCATTCTTTTTAGTGTAAAATGTGAAGTTGTGTGAACTGAATCTGTACAAAGTATACAAAAACAGCCTTTCAAAAAAAAAAGTATCAAAAACATAAAGACAAAACCAAATGGTCCTTCCTACCTTTCTAATTATTTTTTTTCCATGCACAATTGCACACGACCATGTACTTCTTGGTTTTATGACATGGGACTTGGGCGATACTTTGTCGTTATTGTGTCTCTGACTTTTAAGGGCTATGGTCATTGCTTTTTAGGAACAAGTTTGAATTGAATCTCAATTTAAAGCGTATGATTTCTAACTAGAAAATTAGGTGAGTTCATGTATTACTATTTTTTTTATAGAAACTAAAGTAAAGAAACATAAAATGATGGGTTAATTAAGTAAATAATTTTTATAAATATTTAGAATTTTATTTTTAGTTTCTACAAAATAAAATTGCACTTTTTTTTAGTTTCTGTAAAAAATTTCGTCATCATTTTTAGTCTATCAAATTTTCCATCAACATTTTTGATCCCTAGAAAAAAAATTCATCAACATTTTTGGCTCCTAAAATGGTCGGGAGTGTCAGAGGGACTAAAAACAAAATTCTGAATATTTATAGGGATCATTTACTTAATTAACCCTAAAATGATAAAGTAAATATGATATTAATAATGATATACTATAGTAATTGAACTATGCCCACAAATTCTATCTCAACCGGCGAAAATGTCAAAATTACATTCATGGTCCCTCAACTTATGTGTATGAGTTTTAATAGTTATTTATCATTTTATCTATCTACGAAAAAATATTTTAAATTACATAAAGTGTAAGTAAAATAAGACTTAGTCAATCAGATTAACAGCTAATTAGGGTAAGTAACTTACTATAATTAATTTTATGTTTAATATATGTGTTTACTACACATCCATATTAACAGTTAAAGAAAACATCAACGGAGAAAAGAAAATGAAATGTCAGAAATACATTGATGTTTACTCTTGTATATGGAAAAAATTTGGTTGAAATGAGAGAACTCAACTTGTGTGGCCTACAAACTCTCCAACAAAAATTAGTCACCGCTAAATATCAATGGAAACTTCATAGCTATAACATAGTAAAAAAAAAGCTTAACTCTTTCAAAATAATAAAAACAAAAAAGATAATACAATCAAATTGATCATAAATTGAGGCATTTTTTATCACCATTTTGAGATCAACATTAGTGATCATTGGAGTCAAAACCATGCTAACAATACACATAAACATTTTAAAAGGCAAAATAAGATTAAGTACAAACAAATTTTTTAGTCATAACAACGAAACTAATTTGTTTCACATATGACCGGTGGTCAAGAATAATGCAAGATCCACAATTTATAATCATGTCCATCTAATGGAAGAAATATTTCTTTGTATTCGTTCATATTGACTATAAGTAGTCTTTGAGACGACCAACCCAACCACATGTTAACAAGTAATATGTATGGCTGAGTGGGTATTGAATATGGTGGTAGTCTATGTAAGCCCTTTACTCAAAATAGTGTACCGACGAAACACATTTTTATCAGACTTTTCAACAAACATATAAAGTACAAACTTGAAACAAATTAAAAATAACGATAAAATACAAACAAAATAACATAACAAGAAAAAAAAACCAATACAAACATTAGAACTCAAATGGAGTGACCAAAGTACAAAGTTGTCATGATGACTTTCTAGGAAGCGCTTTAAGGTCTATTTTGCAATTGAGGTTGTAACCATAAAGGTCAGATTTAGACGCGGTAAATGAGGTGTGGAACGATCAACCATCAAGAAATATGTAATGGTGGATAGAATGATATTGTCAACATCAAATACTACCGGTTGCTCTACAATCTCAGCGACACTATCATAAGCTACAACATCCTAATGGGAAGAAAGTGTCGCCATATCAAATACGATAACACAACACATGATAATTAGACAAGAAAGTGATAAGAAAAACGTGGGAAGACGAGAAAACAAAAGTTACAGAAATAAGAACACTGAGAAAATTGATCTTTTAGGAACACTTACAAACGAATGTGAGCACGTGAATACAAAAGACACATCAATAAGTGACGTGATAGAGGGAGGACACATGTAATCAAAACATAAAGTCAATATACGCCGACAGTGAATTAGGCAGCGTTGAACCCCTAACACAAGGTAGTCGACTCATAGAAATTAAGGAGGCACAAAGAAGCATATTTATAGTTTGCCCTTCTCTTGAGAAGACGAGTGATATGTAAAGGCTATAAGATGTATGAATAATTAATTTTAGTTATGGATTGAACTTGAATACTCAAATCAACCTTAATTGAAGTTCATTTACCACTTGAGTCGTATGATTTGGTGACTTGATTATCAATAAGATTAATATAACATTTTACTCGATTGATTTTGATTAAAACATTAAAATTAGAATATTAGAAAATAATATAACACGTCTCTTGTATGAAAGTGAAGACGAGGCCTGGTCTCAATATACTCGCCAAATGACCTCGAAAGAAAAGTAAACAACTAAAGAAAAACAAAAGGAAAGAAAGAGATATTTGCTATCTTTGATGCTTCCATTTATCTGTATACATGGCTGGCCAGGTGGGTAGTTAGTTGAGCCTTCAATGCTTCTCAGGGGCAATGCAAGCAAATTAACCATTTCAAATTGTCCGTTAGCCATTTTCTACTTGAATTATTAATTCATGATATTAACACAAAGAAATCATTAACTCTCCTTTGATATTGTCAAAATAAATAACTCTCCTTTGATATTGTCAACAACGACCTCTGGAATTAGACATGCAAAACTATATAAAAACCAAAATTGCCTTTATTTTCTCTCCATATATTCGTTACGTTATTTGGCAAAATCGTATATTCCTTTTTGGCCGATTCAGGAACCTTAATCATTTTTTGTAAAAAAAAAAGAGAACCTTAACCATTTTGTCAAAAAATAGAAGGAACCTTAATCATTGTCTAAACATATTCTTTTTTTTTCTTTCTTCTTTTGCCTCGTTACATTGTAACACTACCAAAAAAACATATACTTAATACTATAAACTAGTCATAAAAGATGTATAAACTAAATAACACGAAAGTTTGCTACAGCTTAAGCACTATTTCACTGTTCAGAAGAAAAATCACACCAAATTATACGGCCTTCACATAAACTCAGTGGGACCATATGAATTTCAGCTGATTGTTTAGAATTTTATTGAAAGAATGTGTAGAAAAAAGTTGTCAATTTAGACTTGTTTAGACTTGTCAATTTTTGTTAAAAAATTCAGGTAAGTTGAACTAGGGTTCAAGCTTAGAGATTTAACCATTATATAGTTGGACGCACATCATTAATATTATGGTGTATGAGTAAACTTATTACCAACTACACCAATCTACATTGGCAAAACAATGTTTATATGTACCTTTTATTCTTAAAGTTTAACGCAACATTAATTATGTTAATTAAAGATATTATAGAGAAAAAAACCAAATAATTCCATAAATAATTAAAAATATATAAGATCTCTCTTGTGAGTCGTCGTCACCCATAATACTAATTTCTTCTCCTTTATTTGCTCAAAAAGGGGCGATTTAAAGTCAATTTTTGACCTAAAATCACACGTTAAATCATTTTTCTCCTTCACTTTTATTTAAATAACATATATATTTTTTCTTGATTTCTTTGTCTTAGTGTGGCATCGTTGTTCGTCGTCTTTGTGTGGCGTTGTTTGTATTTTGCCGCCCGATTACGTTGTTTGTTTGGTTCAAATTGTCAAATCAACTTCGATCAAATGCAAATCTAATCAATGAATTTGGTGTTATAAACGTTACAAATTCGGAGACATGTGTATTCCGAACACTTGAATATAGTCATATTTGTAGACTTATGTCTTTTTGTTTTATGTTATTAACATATATGTTGTAAGTTTGTTGACATGTTTATCCTTTATGTTTTCAATAAATTTGTATTGTATCGACGTACTCTATAAATTTGAATGAATATCATTTATTTTTAGTTTTAAAAAACAAAATATAAAGGGGATACATTCTTTTGGGTCAGATTTTTTTATTCTATTTAAACTATTTTATCATTTTTATAATATCATTTAAATTATCAATTAAAAAATTAGTTAAATCTCATTAAATAAAAACAATACACAGGAACAATCCACAACATAGGAACAAATTAGACACTTAAAAAACCTTATTTTGATCAACCTTATGTTAAAGAATATTGCACTTTGATGTAACATTTTTTCTTTCTATTTTTTCGACTTTTTCAATTTTATCGCTCCTTACTAATGAACACGGAAAGACGGGCACGTTAATGCCCATCTTAACATTAGGGACCAATAAAAGAGATACTTATTGATCTGTTTGCAATTTTGATAAATTTAGAGATTATAGCGATAGCGCATGACCAAAATAGTTGTTTGTCAAATAAAAAAATATTGTTTCTTTTTTACCGCATAGGAGAATTTTAAACTATTCTGTCTCTTTATAAACTTTTGGTACCTAACTGTCTGCCTATAAATTGGAGTCGTTTATTTCAGGTTGAGGAGGCAAGACATAACACAGAGTATTGTGTTGTTTGTTTCTAAATTGTTTCCTTGTTCTGTATCACTTATGGCAAATGATAATTCAGCAAGAATTGAAACCCATGAGGTTGTTTTAGATACAAACAAGGATTCCTCACAAACATGTGAAGGGTCTGGCTCCTTTGTCTCTGTCCCTTTCTTGCAAAAGGTGTCTCCTAATCTTTCCTTTACAAACTCATACACATAGTTTCTGAACTAATATAAGATTTTGATCATATAGTATATTGAATTAATTAGGTTTTGTTTGTTGGTGAATACAGTTAATAGCAGAAATGGTGGGCACATATTTCTTGATATTTGCAGGATGTGCTTCAATAGTAGTGAACAAGGACAACGACAACGTGGTAACACTTCCAGGGATTGCAATTGTTTGGGGACTTACTTTGTTGGTATTGATTTACTCTCTTGGTCATATCTCTGGTGCTCATTTCAATCCTGCTGTCACTATTGCTTTTGCTACCACAAGGAGGTTTCCATTGTTACAGGTCAACACTACACACAACCTTTTTTCTCCATAAAGTTCATTTTTGTAAATAATATAATATTTTGACATACAAAGTTGATAACATGTATGCTCTATTTACTTGATTTAAATGTATATACTCTACAATAATACTAGATAAACTACTTTTATTTTTTATTTTATTTTTTTAATCTTGGCTTCTTGATTAGCTACTTTTTCGGTACAATTATCTGCAGGCCCTCAAGAAATTAAGACTCTTTAATGCCCACTTCTTTTGAAATTGAATTTGGAAAACTACCCCTTTTTTTAACTCAATTTGTAAAAACTTAAGTAAAAATAAAAAATAATCTTTTTTTTTTACCAAAAAACAAAACTCTTAAGTCTGAATATATTTTATCTTCGTCCTTTTCACGCCATTACGCCAACTTATCATTGTAAAAATACATGATAAATCAATGGTTTAAAAAGTTCATTTAATAAAAAGTTACACGATATAATGTAATAATAACTAAATTATATATTGAAAATGATAAAATAGAGACAATATATAGAATAACAAGTGGTTAGAAGTTTGATTCATGACTCTCGGATGATATCACTTTGCAACTCGGTTTTGTATGATAGTGCTTAATCCAACCCAAATTTTAAGGGTTACCATTAAAAGTATAAGAAAAAAAATTCATAAGTCAATACCCTGTATTCCTGATTTTACATGAAAATATTAGTCAAATAACCTTGACATTAATTTTAAACCAATAATAGTGAATTCTAAATATTTTTAAATAAATTTCTTTCAAAAAAAATATTTTTTAAATAAATATATATAAAATTTGCATAACTCTCATTGGTAATAAAATGATGGTTATTTTTTTTGACAAAAAATTATGGTTATTTTTATGAAGTGATATTTCTTAAAGCACATTTACAAATAGTTCTTTGATTAAAAAACATTCTATTATATATTGATTGAGATAATTATACCAAAATTCTTCAATTTATTAGGTACCGTAAAAGCTCCCAAATAAAAATACTCCTTGAATAAGTAGCTAAAATGTTTCTCCAAGAAAACATGTCACTTAATTTGTCCATAAATTATTTTTACCACCATGTTATGCAATTATGAATCATCCTTTGTATAATTCTTATAGGTACCAGCTTATATATCAGCTCAGCTCCTGGGAGCAACACTTGCTAGTGGAACACTAAAACTAATATTCAGTGGCACACATGACCACTTTTCAGGAACACTTCCATCTGGGTCTAACATTCAAGCTTTTGTTCTTGAATTCATAACCACATTTTACCTTATGTTTACCATTTCTGGAGTTGCCACCGATACCAGAGCGGTAAACTCATCAAACACATCGATCTCATGTACATATAAACGTTCTTTAATGCTTTTATTCATTATTTTATTTTCATATTCTATGTTTTGTAGATTGGTGAGTTGGCTGGAATTGCAATTGGGTCTACATTATTGCTTAATGTGATGATTGCAGGGTATGTTTCTACCCTATCCATATCCTAGTTAAATGCAAAATTAAGTTAGATGTTTATGTCAAAATCACCGAATTTGTAAAGTGAGACGTGTCACTTTTTTATTTGACAGGCCGGTAACAGGAGCATCAATGAACCCGGTTAGAACTCTAGGACCAGCTTTTGTACACAATGAGTACAGAGGAATATGGATATATTTGGTGTCACCGATTTTGGGGGCCATTGCCGGAGCATGGGTCTACAACACTGTTAGGTACACTAACAAGCCATTGCGTGAGATCACCCAGAGTGCATCCTTCCTCAAAGAAGCTGGGCGTGGTGGACGCCAAATAGTTTAAGAAATTGGAAAAAAAGTTGCCATCAAGTATCATGTATGCAGAGAGTCAATAACATTTTTACTTGTGTACATGTCTTTGTTAGAGATGATAATGAGAAAATAAAAATGGTTTGTGTGTAATAGTACTAAGGTACTATGTATCATGATCCTGTGCAGTTTTAATTTAAAAGGAGCTGCATCACTGCATACACTTCCTAATTGAGGTGCTAAATTGATGGTTCAAAATCATTGATACTTATTTACTTTTGTATTTTATAATATCCAAAACTAGTTTTCTACACAAAGAAACAAAAATCCAAAATAAATATAGAGAGTGTAGAATTTCCTAAGTTTCTTTTAATGTACAGAAGACTTTGATTCAAGGTCATACATAGTATTATGATTTAAATATATTTTGTTGGTTTATAAAAAATTAGAAACCCTTGAAAATCATGTACACACTTTTATTTATTGTAATTTGCAAGCGTGTAACTTGTGGTAACAAATATAGGATGCAAATATGTCTTATATGAGTCTATGATCTAATCCACATAGAAAAGTTATAGATTTGTCATTATTAGATCCTTACTCGGACACGTCTTTTTGTGTAGTGAAGAATTCAAAAGTGACTTACTAAAAAATAATTATGAGTTGGTTGATTAAATATCGAAATAACATAAAATGTTGATAATCTTAATTTTTTTGAATGGGTAATCTAAATTTTAAACCATTGAAAAGAGAGTAAAATACCATAGCATTAGCATCACACTAAAAAGTGCTCATTATTGAGGATTGAGAAAAGGAAAGAGATGGGAGAGAAATGAACAAGGACAAAAGAGATATGAGAAGAAATAAGAGACATATACATATTATAAGTAAAAAGTAAGTGAAAAGCTAGTAGGTTGTGCCATCTGAGATGGAGCCATCCTGAAAGGTGATGGTGCCATCTCAGATGACGTCATGTAAAGGGGAAAATGAAAGTAGAGCATGTTGGATATTTGTTTTCAATGTAGGGTAGATTGGATAATTTTTTTGAAAATAGGACTTGCAAAAAAAAATCCAAACCCCGACAAAAAACACTCAACTTTTGAAAACAATTCATATAGGAATGATGTGTCTGAATAATCAAAAGATATTTTAAGTTGAAAAGACTTTTGATTTTAGGCTACAATATGGTTTTGATCCTTGCAAATATGCCTCGTTTTGGTTTTAGTCCCTGTAAATTTTTATTGTTGTTTTTGGTCCCTGCAAAATATTTTAATTTTGAAAATAGTTTCTCCAGGGACTATTTTCAAAATCAAAATATTTTGCAGGGACCTTTTTAAAAATCAAAAAATTTTGCAGGACTATTTTTCTAATAAATGGGTTCAATCATCATGTGCCACGTGTGCAAATCGTCACTAAAGTGGGGTCAGGGACCAAAACCAAAAGGAGACATATTTGCAGGGACCAAAAACAACAAAAAAAAATACAGGGACTAAAACCAAAACGAGGCATATTTGCGGGGACCAAAACCATATTTTAGCCTTGATTTTATTACCTCTAAATTTATACAGTGTTTAAAGAATTTTAAATTTTTGAACCGCTTAAAATATTACTATAAATTTTTTCTTACAAAAAGAATTATGATTCTTATAATTTAAAATTACTATAATTTTTTTCTTACAAAAAGAATTATGATTGTTATAATTGAATGCTGCAATAAATTTTTATACAAAATCATGTTATAAAATTTGAATGTCTCTCTCTTTTTTTTTTTATGGTGGTCGGGTTACCCAAACCTTACATATATTATGCATCGTTCCTACCAACTGAGAATTCAAATATCTATTTTAATTAAAAAATTATTTATCAAACTTTATTTATTCTAAGTCGGAGTCCATACAATCGAACCCTTTCAAAAAACCAAAGATTAAAACAAAATAAAATAAATTATATTTTAATATGTAATAATTGTCACCAACAGTACACCACAGTAAACAGACGAATATTATTATAAAAATGTCATATTCTCAAGCTCAAGCTTTATACTTCCCAACAACCTTGTAAGATCAAATTTAATTTTTTAAGATAATTTTTTTTTGTACATAACTTTTTATAGAATATCTTTTATTTTATTCGTTCTATAACGGGACTTACCTTATCTCTTTTTTTAACCTCATTTATTCATGTTGATAAGGTTGGATTCTTTTATTTTAATTTAAAAAATTATATCAATTTTTATAATTGCTCATATAGTGACATATCCAAACGTAATTATTTTATTATGCTATAAGCATTTGTATGTGCCGTTTATACAAACGAGACCTTAATGCTTGAGTTTCTTATTTCAATCCTAAACGAAAAGATTCAATTTTGTCTATGAATCTTGATATATGTAAAGAAATTTTTGAAAATTGGGGGAAATTAAATAAGGTTAGGGATGGGAGGGTTTAATTTTTAATTTGTTTTAATTAATAAATAAAATAAATATTAAAAGTTTAATTTAGATAACATTTTTAACATGTGACATGCCACATCATTAAATGATGACACGTGATATTTCAATGACATCACTATTTTAATGATACTTCATTGTATTCTTTTTATAGGTTTAAGTGAGTGTTAAAATACGAAGAATCTAATAAATTTTAAAGGTTGAATATGTGTTTTTTTTTTCTTTTTTCGGTAACTAATTGAGATATAAGAAATGCTGACAAATACCTTTAATAAGAAGTTTAAAATGAAATTTTATCTTGAAACAACAAAAAAGTAATTTTTCTACGTATACTTTGTCAATTATTTCAAATTTTGAACCTTTATTTAGAAGATAGTGTATTAATGTTTATTTATAAGATATTGCAATTATGGTAGGAAATCATTATTGTAATTAATTGTGTAGATCAATAGTCATTTATTGAATTTATATGGGCCAAGTGTAGTACAGTCACGGCCAGCTCTGGTCATCACAGTCATAGGATTGTTTGTATATAAGTGCATCATCTGTATCAATCATATTGATTTACTTCTCTAATACAATAAACCACCGTAAATCAGAGGAATATTATAAAAAGGTCATTTTCTCACGTTCAAGCATTATATACTTCTCAACAACCTTATAAGATCAAATTTAATTTTGAAGAAAACTAGATACTACAAATAGGACCAAAGAGATTGTTTGGTTTGGTCCATCTTATTTCTCATCTCAAAGGAAACAAGGTTCATTATTCATTCATAAACCATTTTCTTGTTCCTCTAACAGTGATGGAAGAAAATTCATCTAGCAATGCAACCAATGAGATTGTTTTGAACGTAAACAAGGATGTCTCTAACAAAAGTGAAGACTCAACCTCTCATGCCACTGCTTCTTTCTTGCAGAAGGTGCCTCCTTTTCTTTCTTTATGTTTTGTCTGTACATAACTTATTTGCTATTTGATTTTATTTAAGGTTTTGTTATGTTATGTCTGCTAAAATCTGAAACTTTGTTTTATTATGGATTGTGACAATATTTATGCAGTTGGTAGCTGAGGTGATAGGCACATATTTCTTGATATTTGCTGGCTGTGCTTCAGTCTTGGTGAACAAGAATAATGAAAATGTTGTAACACTTCCTGGAATTTCAATTGTTTGGGGACTTGCTGTGATGGTGCTGGTTTACTCTCTTGGTCACATCTCTGGTGCTCATTTCAATCCTGCAGTTACCATTGCTTTTGCCAGCACCAAAAGATTTCCCTTGAAACAGGTGACCAAACTCACCATTTTTTCAACTATCACGTTGATTTTTTTTACCTTTTTTTGGCAAAACTTGTTAGGAAATTAGAGGTCAAGTTAGTTCATGATCTACAGCCTACTTTGCTTGAAAAATTAATTTCTTCTTCTTACTTATTTTGACCTTTTCATATTACTTTATAATATCCAAAGAAATCATGTCAATTATTGCACATTGTGAACACACAATTTCATTGAATAGGGAATAAAATAAAAAATTGGGTGTTCACACACATGTAGCTAGAAAAATAATGTAATGAAAGACATCACATCTCTCTACCATATTTTTAAATAAAGGTTCGTGACCTTGATCTAGGCGCGACATAATAATTTTTTATGTTGTCGACACTGCAACGTGATTGCAATTGAGGCTGCATTGATCGTATTTGACAGTGATTCTCTGTAATGTCAAGAACGGCACTCGTCACTGCGACCCCTATTTAAAACCTTGCTAACTACCCATGAATCTTTCCATTTATTGTATAGGTACCAGCTTATGTAGCAGCTCAAGTCTTTGGATCCACACTTGCAAGTGGAACTCTTAGACTAATATTTAACGGCAAACATAATCAGTTTGTTGGAACACTTCCTGCTGGGTCTGATCTTCAAGCTTTTGTGATTGAATTCATCATCACTTTTTACCTTATGTTTATCATATCTGGAGTTGCCACTGATAATAGAGCGGTAACGTGTTCATTCATCCTAAAGCTTTGTTTCTTGCTTGTTAATTTGGTTATTAACTAATTTAATCACTCTTTATTTTGGTATAGAGTATTTTGATTTAATACGTGTCTAGCAAAATAAGGGTTGGCTAATCATCTTTCAAACTCTAATATAAAAAGAGAAAATGAAATTGACTAGTTGTCGAAATATAGTTGTAACGTTTTGAATCATTTGGAAGAATGCTAGCAGCTATAGTTTACACAATAAGACAAAGCTTATACGAAACAGACCATTTTGAATATTTGTAATTCTTATACCATTCTATTTATTGGCTTTTATTTATTCGTTTTATTTTGAAACTTGCAGATTGGTGAGTTGGCTGGGATTGCCGTTGGATCTACTGTACTTTTGAATGTGATGTTTGCAGGGTATTAACTTATCCCAAAATTAATTAATATTATCATTTGCTTACGTAGTTAATCACCTTTTGGAAACAGATAGCAAGTCACGATCTCATTTGTGTGATTTAGTATTTATTCTTGGAGCATACTATATGTTTCTCTTCATGGTTAAGATCATGTGATGCCTCTGGTAACAAATAAATCATGTGATGCAGTAAAAAGTAAAAACTTAGAATAGAACATTGTATTATATTACTTGTTGAGTTTAATTTTGATACACTTTTAGTGTAAAATGTTTTTACTTTAGAAACTTATGATTAAAATCAAACGCTTTTAATAATCTAACGATTATGGTTGATTGACAATTTATGCTAAGAGTGTATATGAAGTAAATCCTTATATCATTCTGCAGATTTCTAATGACATTATTTCTTATATGACAGACCAATCACAGGAGCATCAATGAATCCAGCAAGAAGTATAGGACCTGCTCTTCTACACAGTGAATACAGAGGAATATGGATATACTTGGTGTCTCCTATTCTTGGAGCTGTGGCTGGTGCATGGGTTTATAACGTCATTCGGTACACGGATAAGCCGGTTCGTGAGATCACCAAGAGCTCATCTTTCCTAAAAGCAGCAAAACCATAGGGCTCACTTTTGTTGATTTAAAGCTTGTTTGGTTTTCCCTCAGGAATATCACATGTTATGTTCTAACTTTTATCTAAACGTGGATATTTCCAAGGGGAAAT
>Ga0228710_1000968_pt1 | contig 41042 bp, 18 predicted proteins | sample MedpolnodulmetaG_FD_177995 | JGI IMG/M metagenome (GOLD analysis project Ga0228710, IMG submission 177995) | Root nodule microbial communities from Medicago polymorpha collected in Santa Monica, California, United States - pink nodules | ecosystem: Host-associated > Plants > Roots > Nodule... | reverse complement strand
CGTAACAGGGTTGATGTCATGGAAATTGTTTAATATTGTACATTAAAAACGTTTGCGGCAATTAATTTTATGAACTGAATCATACTATTTTTTCGATTCAAGTAAAGTTTTTACTTTCTTATTTCCGTTGTATTTGTTCTCTTATATGACCCGGGCGTCAACACGGGTCAATGGTCTAGTAGCTTGTATATTATACTTCTGCCCTCTTCTCTCTCGTGTACCCTCCATATATTTATATCCCATAATAGTAATATAACAATGTTACGTTGCAATTTATTGTCTCATGCAAAAACCGTAAACCTATTAATTAGCTTTGACAAGGCAAGTAAATAACAACGGTTTGTTTGACCAGATAGTGTAATCAAAAGAAAACGCGCATGACACTTGGTCAAAAGGAAAATTAATCGTAAGGTTATTCTATATTGTGCAAATTTACACATTTTAAAAAGTTTAAAATAGAAATTTTGTAGTGGAACTTATACATTTAATATTAAATATAAAACTTTTGAATAAATAATTGTTGTTGGAGAAACCCTTATAATAATTAATAATAAATATAATAGCACTTTAAAATAAATGATTAATCAATTAAAAAATTCCTACACAATATAATCTTTGGCATCGGCCGAGTTTGATAACGCAAGTTTGCGACTTAAACATGATCATTAAGATGTTGGAAGGTTTTTGACGCGTGCCAAAAAAATATATAATCTTTGGCGGTAGATTTCTCTGTCTAAAGAAATTAAGAGGTTCTCTAAAAAAATGGCATCGAGGTAGATTTCTCTATGTCTAGGGGAATTAAGATGTTCTCTTATAATGGAATTACAGAGGGTGTTTAATTCGTTTAGGTATTATTACGTACACCTGTGTGGCAAAGATGCAAAAGGGACTATTGTGGATGCACTTTCTAGATGATATGTAATATAAGTCTTTATCAATAAAAAAAATCATAAAAGTGTGAAAACAAATATTTTTTAAATGAGACATTCAAAATAAAATAAAATTAAATGAGACCTTTATAAAACTTCTTTGAAGCAAAGGGGCTTTGAAAGTTATTTATATCAAATAAAATCCAGAGATTATGGCATATACTGCGTAACTTTTTTATACATAATTTTTTTTTGACGTATACATAATTATTTTTAAACTTTCTTTCAAAAAAATTATTATTATTTTTAAACTTTTCCTTCAAAAAAAAATTAATTATTTTTTAACTTTATTCGCTTAAGAGATTAATCTCGCCCAACATATATTTTTTTTTTTGCATACTATCAAGGGTAAATAGAAACTTTAATAAATTAATCTTGCCCAACATTTAAGAGATTAATCTCCTTTGTAGAATATCACTACAGATATATATATCCAAAATGTGATTATATACACTATTGTAAAATATTTTACATACATGATTAAATCCTAAAATCTAAAATGAGAATTAATTTATGAAAAAATTTCAAATAAACTAAATCAATGTTTAACTTATAACATTCCAAATAAGTAAAAGTCTTTTTTTATGTACATAAGTATATTCTTTCTATTTGGCCTAATGTTTTTTTTTTCTAGTCTACCACCTTCCTCCATTCCCATTATTTGGTTCTATAAATAACGGCACTAGGCACCTCTCTTGTTCCATAGTATACAATTCCAATATCTTATATTGTTTGTTTCCTTGTTTATCCTAATTATGATTCTCAAAAATTGTGTCGCTGTTTTTATAGTTGTTTGTGTGATATGTAACAATGGTGTTGAAGCATTTCATCGCATATACCCTCATCTTCAATCAGTTTTAGCTCGTTCAGTGAGCAAACTTCATAGAACTGGCTATCATTTTCAACCTAATCGGAATTGGATCAACGGTAAATTAACGTTCTTAATTGTTACTTAATTCTTACTCATGCAAGTGCACTTTGAGTGCAGTTTTCCTTTATTTTATTCCAAGTGTCATTTCATTTTCTACTATTGTTTATTATTAGCTTCATAATCAGTAAATACATATATTTTGAGTCGTTTGAGCTTAATTAAATGATTAAGAGTGAATGAAAAAATTAGAAGAAATAAATCATATATAATTAAAGTGATAAATACAACTTCTAAAGATCTTCATAAAAGTGACACTAAATGAACACGATGCAAACTTCAAAAATCTGAACATCACGATTCTTTCAACTAACGGACTAAAAAAATATTTAAGGGATCAAGATTAACATATTGTATAAAACTCTCCTTTTGAACCCCATTCTTTATTGAATAAAGCCCTATCCATTCCAGCAAGAGTGTTAACATAATTCTGGTGAGTAATGTTTTAAATTAATTAGACATAATAAATAGAATTTAGTAATTAATTTGTTATATTATTTAATAATAAAAATAATACACCAGCCACAATAAATAGAATTTTTTATAAAGAAAAACTTTTCTTGTGCCACTTGAATTTTTTTTTCTTCTAATAAACTAATTAAATGCTGTGATAATATAATATATTGACTTATATGGTAAAGTGCATTAAATTAATCTTATACAATAATCCTTGGACCTTGATGCAGTTAGGCATAAAGGCAAGCTTAGTTTATATAGAAACACGTGTGATTGAATGGAAAATATACAATGAGCCTAAGTGTATATGCCTTTTGTATGACCTCTTAATCGATTCAATAATCATGCATGGTGACTTCTACATGGCATGCTCAAGATGAGACAAACAGCTTATATGTGTTTTTTTGAGGGAAGCTTATATGTGTTAGTGCTTAGTTCTTTTGACTCATTTTAGTGCTTAGTAGATTTGAGTATCTATGATGTTTTTCATGGAATAGTGTTTCCTCTAAGTCTTTATGAGCTTGTAGTGACATATCAAACTTAATTTGTTGAAGTTCGATGTACGATATGACATATGGGTTTCTGCAATTAGGTGCTAAATATATGAAAAAAATGAAAAAGTAAGACTTAAATGAGTTATAGTTAAACTTTGATTTTAACTTATTTAATAAGTCCTCTTAAAAAAAAATATTAACTCTAAGTAAATTAGGAATTTAATTTCCACACACTTTGGGGATAAAATCGTTCATATATGTGACTTTTACAGTAGTATTTATGATTAAAGTTAACTAGTTTTATGGTTTGGACGGTTATAACTGATCGACGGTGTAAAATTACACTATTATTATATATAATTAAAAGTTTTGTCTATCATGTATAAACAAGATGATATTACGCTACACACACGTGTCTTTTTCACCATTTGATCAAAAAGTTATATAATATTTCTTTTAATTTATTGATGAGATTTATTGATTCAATGATGGAAATAAACGTGTGCATAATGTAAGGCTTGTTACACTTATGTAGTATAGAATTGGTATTTTCCACGGTTGGATTAATGGTTATATATTTATTTTTTTTACAATAATCCAACTTTTTAAATAAATTTCTTTTTAATTACATATATCATTACAAAAGAAAGAAAAAGGTGATATTGACTAAGGTATTTGATGTTACACTTGGTTAGTGCACCGTCACTTTTTTCTATCTTTTACATTTTTGGCTAAAATATAAAATCAACTGGTGAGTAATTATGAACCCAACCCAAAGTTCAATTCATAAATGTAAGGTTTAGAAATGAAAGTGGCTCTTTTCATACCAAGTAACAATCACTTCTTGTCTATAGAGTCCCTTCACATCCACATGTGCCACTTACACATGGAGATGCAGGGGTAATTTTGCACTAATATGGAAAATAGCATCATATGCTTTATATATGAATTTGGCCAAAATTGCTTCACAAATATGTATTCATCATTTTGAGAATTAATTTTACATCAAGATTACCATTTACAAATATATTCTGTTGTACAACCCTATCATATTTCGAAACATCATGGATGTATGTACAAACGTGCTCATTTTGGTCGGTTCAAGAACATGCGTGACTTTGTTTTTTCTCATAGAGAATTGTAACATAATAGATTCCTCATTTTTCCATTTTATTTAATACAATTATACAAATGATATAAGGATGGTTAGGTCGTTGAGATAAGAGAGTTAAAGAGCATAATGATAAAGATTTCAAATGGTTAATCATCACCCTCAGCACAAAAACTAACAATATTAACATTGATTGTTTCGAATTAATAATTGACATCATGTTGATTCAAATAATTTGTTAGAAAACTTTTGTAGATCAAAGCATGCGGATTAAATTCTTAAACAATTATTTTTCTACTATTGTCCTATCTCAAATAACAATAACCCTTTGAAAATTAACATGCTGAAAAACCTTGCCACCAAATTTGTTCATCCAAGTTCTAACTCATTAGTCAATTTATAAAACGTAGTATAGTCTTAAAAACAAAATAAAAAATAAAATTCCCTTTTATTTTTATCATCATTTAATACTTGTCTAGGTTTTCCAAATGAAATTCATTGCTAATCCTACACATTTTGCTTAATATGAATCTGTTAACATTCATATACTAACTTACTTTGTTTTATGATTCATCACTTTGTGCAATAATCGGTGGTGTAATGCTGATATGCATGGATGATGGATCAATTTCAAACATCAACATCCAGATCCAAATGGTCAGCAAGCTCTTCACATCATTGAGTTTTGATATTTTATCTTTAGCATTTTCTTGTCATATTTCAATGACCATATTCCTTGTATCATGCATGCTATGCTATGCTGTGCTATGCAATGCAAACAAAACAGGTCCCATGTACTACAAAGGAGTCTACCATCTATTTTACCAGTACAATCCCAAAGGAGCTGTGTGGGGTAACATTGTGTGGGGGCACTCAGTATCAAAAGATCTCATCAACTGGAAAGAACTTCAACCTGCACTATACCCATCCAAACCCTTTGACAAATACGGTTGCTGGTCCGGGTCGGCCACGATCATCCCAGGTCAAGGACCGGTCATCCTCTACACTGGAGTCGTTGACAAGCGAAGCAATGAGGTCCAATGCATTGCTATACCCGCGAATGCATCTGATCCGTTACTCACTGAATGGGTTAAGCCTGACCGTTTAAACCCAATTGTGACCGCGGATCACAACATGAACGGATCAGTGTTTCGAGACCCTACAACTGCTTGGTTGGGCAAGGATGGGCATTGGAGGATACTTGTTGGTAGCAAAAGGGAAGATATGGGACTAGCCTATTTATATAGAAGTAGGGATTTTGTGAAATGGACCCGAGCCAAACACCCGATCCACTCGGCTAAAACCACGGGGATGTGGGAATGTCCGGATTTTTACCCAGTTTCTTTGGAAGGAAAAAACGGGTTAGACGCATCGACGATAGGTAATAGTGTTAAGCATGTGCTAAAGAATAGCCTTGACATGACGAGGTATGAATACTATACAATTGGAACGTATATCCAAAATAAGGATAAGTATATACCGGATAAAACTTTCGAGGATGGTTGGGGTGGCCTTAGATATGATTATGGCAACTTCTATGCTTCCAAATCATTCTTTGATCCAAGCAAGAGTAGAAGGATCATATGGGGATGGGCAAATGAATCAGATACCAAAGAAGATGATGTTAAGAAAGGATGGGCAGGAATTCAGGTACGTAGTTTATGTGTGTTGAATTAAATTTATGTTCCTATGATTCTCCTTTTATCATTGACAATTTATTGAAGGAATGTTTATTGTAAATTTTTAAGGCAATTCCAAGAACTGTGTGGCTTGATCCTGGTGGAAGACAGTTAAGACAATGGCCAGTTGAAGAATTAAATAGGTTAAGAGAGAAAGAAGTTGGGATAAACAACAAAAAGGTTAAGAAAGGTGGTTATGTTGAAGTGAAGGGGATTACTGCTGCTCAGGTCAGGTTCTTAATTAATTTGGTACTTTAACCAATTAATTTTATGGTAATTAGGCAGTGAATGTAATCAATATCTTAATTAATTGCTACTTAATTTAACCATGTGATAACATAACCTAAAGTTTAAGAAAATTTAAATGTTGTGTTAACTTTGTTTTATGTATTTTAGGCTGATGTGGAAGTTACTTTCACATTTTCAAGCTTGGACAAGGCAGAGGCATTTGATCCTAAGTGGGTGAATGCAGAAGATCTCTGTGCACAAAAGGGTTCAAAGGTTCAAGGTGGGATTGGACCATTTGGACTTCTGACATTGGCTTCCAAAAAACTTGAAGAGTATACTCCTGTGTTCTTTAGAATTTTCAAAGCTTCAAACAAACACGTGATTCTCATGTGCTCTGATGCAAAAAGGTTTGTTATCTAACTAAAATTGGCTTATGTTATGAGGACTTATTAAATTCATCTAATTAATTTACATGTTTTCTAACTATTTTGCTTCTATTATATAGTTCCTCTTTGAATAGAGAATTATACAAGCCATCATTTGCGGGCTTTGTAGATGTGGATTTGGCAAATAATAAGAAACTTTCTCTTAGGAGTTTGGTATGCCCATAACTATTTTGCTCATCTTTGTTGTTATATTTATTTATTTACTTACATTTATGAATTCTTCAAGAGCTAGCTATATTATTAAAAACTAATTGATTAATGTTTGAATTTGATGGCAGATTGATCACTCTGTAGTGGAGAGTTTTGGAGCTGGAGGGAAAACAAATATCTTGTCTAGAGTTTATCCAACGCTAGCAGTGAATGAAAAGGCTCATTTGTTTGTGTTCAACAACGGCACTGAGCAGATAACTGTGGAGAAACTAAAGGCATGGAACATGAAAACTGCTAGTCGAAATTAACCACCAGCTAGAAATCAATTTTAAATAACGAATAAAGTATAAATTAGTATCACACGTCTTATTTCTATACCAAAAAGGATATGTTTAATTTTTAGCCTTAAATAATTAGGTGTATCTATATCTATGGTGTTGTCAATTGAAGTGAAGGATTCAATAATACGATCTAGTTTCTTTTGGTCATTAATAAGACGAATTATCCACACTCCATTCTTTTGAATACCTAAATAGGTAAATCATCCCCCCCTCTTTAGATGGTCAAAAGAATGAATTGTAAGCAATTCATGTCAAACAAAGAGCACATTAGTCAGATGATCTGTTATATCAGATAATGTGGTTTGATAATCGATGTTATAATAATGAATATTTACAAGTTTAATTAAAATTCAAAACAACATGAAAATCAGAATGTAGTTAAACCAAACTTTTAACAAAAATTGTTGGTGATGTATATTATAAGTCATTGATCCTCAAAAACTAAAGACTAAAACATGAAATAGATCAAAACATATAAGTATATAGTTGAATGCCACATAAACAAAACCAAAATCATTCAAACATTGTTTAACACCATACTAAACACATGATCTCAACTGTATTAATCAACAATTGGTCGCCAGCTCATCACATCACATCACACAAGAAGAACAACATCAGAGCCATAATCTACTTAATCTTCTTCTTTGGCCTCAACTGCAAGATGAAGTATGGTAAACAACATTACATTTCAGTACTGCATCGATTTAGGCAACAATTCGCACACTATAAAAACTAAAAATAGAGTGGAAATCAGTCACACCTGATTACTGTGACCACACTTCTTTTTCCTGCAGTTCACAGCCCTTGGATGCAGACGAGCATAGCAGCTAACAAAACAAAAATGGAAAAGGGAAAAAGAGGACCCATCCTCAAAAATAAAAGAAGCCCCACTGTCAATGTTGTTTGTGTAAAGACCGCACCGTCATAGCTCACTCCAATTTCTAGTATGTAAAAACTATATCTCACCAGTTGAACACTTGGACTCATCTAGAGTTTATGAGAATTTTAAATCTTGGTGCTTCAAAAAATCACATTTGATGAAATATTTATGGTATGCAGTTTCAAAAGTATCTATACATTTATAGGTTAATCTAGTTTTTCAGGTGATGGCAGTTGCCATGAAACCATCATGGTGAGATGGAGTGAATGTGTTCCGTGGTCCACAAAAAAAAAAACATTATTTAGAAGAGAGAAATTGAATTATTAAGCTAAATGATGATAATATAAGTCGGTTCAATGAGTAGTTACAACATTTGTGACAAAATTGTGATACGTATTGTCGCGAAATTAAGCATTTCTCTTTAAAAAATGCAATTACAAAAGTGTAGAGATGTGACAAACTAGTGAATTTTCAAACATTGAAAATCAAAGTAAAACTAGTTTAAATTAAAGGTAAAAATTAATGATATTTGAGTCAATTAAATAAACCTTCAAACCAAATAATTCAGAAAACAGAAATCCTAAAAATTAATCATGTTGAAGTCATTTAAACAACTAACCTAAAACTATAAATCCTAGCCCGATAAAAAAAATATGAAAGAAAAATAAAATTGACAGCTGTGGGATTTGAACCCACGCCCTTTCGGACCAGAGCCTAAATCTGGCGCCTTAGACCACTCGGCCAAACTGTCTTATTGTTGATAAATTTAGGGTTATAATGTACTTGTACTTGTATACCTTTGACTATCCAAAAAGAAAGGAGAAAAAAGCATTGTTAATCTTAAAGAATAATATCAAGAATGATGCTGGCTGCTTCTAAATTAATTCACTTATAGAAATGTATCATTTGTTCTTAGGTCTTGTTCAAAATAAATAAATATTTGTGCTTAGGTCCTTGAATAATTGGTTGGAGTAAGCTAAAGCTTCTTCTATACATGCATTTGCATTTATTTGATCCTTCTGATTGAATAAAAGTTTATTTAACATGTACTTTTGGCTCCATTTTTGCTATCACTTGTTGGGATCTTTAGATTTCTAGGAATAATGAGGTGTTTAACGACAAAAATAATGGCATAAGTGGTGGATCGTCAACTTCTTCAACTCCACAAACTCAGTTATTATTTCCCCGTTTAGTTCAGTCAATATCGCGAAAATGGTTGTTCTCTGGGTATAACAAAGAGAGTGTTGTTTTGGTGGTTTGTTAGATAATCATGCAGGTGAATGTATTGTTGGGTTTGCTAGTTCTTGTGGCATTCATTGCCTTCAATGAGTTTGCAGAACTCATTGCAATTTTGAAAGGTCTTGAGATGGCTTGTTGTGAAGGTTGTAGGAATGTGGTTGTTCAATCTAATTCATTCATCTCTACTTAGTTTATTTTGGATTATTCTCTTATTTTTCATTCTCATGTTCCTTGTCTTCGTTGCATTCACAAGTATGTTGACTGGTCATGGTCAAATTCTATCATGCATGCCTTAAAGTAGAGTAATTTTGTATTGATTGATATGCTACAATGAGTCGAATTTTGGTGTCATTGCGACTCAATTGTAGTTTTCTTTGTTGCTTTTCTTTTCTCTTTATCAAAATAAGAATAGATTCATTTTAATCTCTTACAATTTTCTTACAGACTAATTCAGACACCAAATTAGTTCATGGGAGACTAACTTGTCCCCCGTATAGAAATGTGAACGACTAATTTGGTGTTATTTTTTGTCTTAGACACAATTGAGGGACTAAAATGAATCTTTAATCTAAAAATAAAAAATAAAATCCACAGGGGGTGGGGAGGAAGAGTTTTTTTTTCTAGAATTGGGGTGAAAGAGTATTAAGGAATGTATTAAAAGTATGACATTATATTCAGTGTCAATATGGAACTAGGACAAAGAATTCTGGCAGGATAGAATGTTACAAGCTTTTTAGCCTAATTCCTTATTCATATTTATTTTGTTTAAAAATAAATTAATACTAAATTTTGAGGTGGACTTTTTTAAATACATTCCAGAGCAACAAAATGCAAGCCTTTCAAATTCTAAACATGTAAAGAATTAGTCAAATGGATCAATTCTCAGATCATGCTCGCTTGCCATCTTCATCCCAGTGCAAAGGCAGGTTGGACACATAACCTAAACAAAAAACACATATGACGATTAGTTTATCGACTACTAATCGCAATCAAAATTAAACAGTTGCATATATCGGCAAGAATTAGGGTTGCATACCTTTCCAGCACCAGAGCAATTTGGACACCTTGTCGTTGTAGGAACCTGCAGGGGTCTAACAGAAGTACCAGATGCCGAAATCGGATTAATGTTCAAACATACACCACTTGAGGAACACCGAGCGCAAGCCAAGTAACCTGTCCATAAAATTAAAGTTTTATAAGACACAATTCTAGAAAGAATAGAAAGGAATGAAACAAGAAATACGTCTGAAATGAACCAGTTCAACTTCGGTGTAGAAACATACCAGTTCCAAGGCAATACTTGCACCTTGTTTTCTCTTGTTGCTCAACATTATTAGCCTCAATTAACATCAGTACTGAAATCACACCAACTGCTCCACCCGAAAAGGATGCCACAATTGGGTCAACTTGACTGGATTCATGAACCAAACAAATTGTGATCAGGCATTGATCAAGTAAATATGTTGTTCATCAACACAACTATTTCTTTCTAATCGAAGGAATCTACCAACTGATCAAGTAAAGAATAGCATACCTTAGTTGCAAAGGCAAATGCAAGCTTCTAATGAAATCCTCATATGAGGTGCCACCTATACCCAATTTCAGCTCCAGCTGCCATTAAAATAATGATTCAATATTTGAAATGAATGTATATCATGGTCAAGATCGACAAATATAACGCTTATGAAAACTATCAAAGTGACAAAAAATACTTTTATGAGACCACTTAAAAGGTAATTGTGAGTGAATTGGCAAGCTCAATGTTTTTCAATGCCTCACTCTTAAGATTTCTCTATTTATCGATCATTTCATCTAAAGTCGGTTTCATAAATCAGACCCCAAAGGCGTACTTTCCAATATTGGAACGATTGTGCAAAGATTCAGAACAATTAAGAATATAAAATTCAATTTCTTTATCCACTTTTTATTAACTGAACCCCTTTACAAAAGAGATAAAACAAATGAATAAGAAACAAAATTCATCAAGAATCAAAATATTTTTTATTCTTTATTTTTTGTTTGTATGGAATACATCAATATTCATGTATTAAGGAGGCCCCAGGGTTCGACTCCTACGGCTTAAAGTTTTACAAACTTCCTATACTTTATGTACTATTAGTTATAGCAAAGAAAGAGCATATAGGGCAGTTGAGAAACGCTTCATCTTTTATCATTTGCTCTTAGACAGGAAGTATCCTAAATTCAAGTTAGCAGATATAATCCTTATACTAAACTTGCACCCCAAAATTTAAATTGTCACAATTTATATCTTTCAATCACTTTCCTTTATCCATTCTTCTCATTTAAGATGAAAAGGAACATATTTATGCAGCAGATAGATGATTCTCATGCAAAAAAGACGTAACCTTTTTATATAAAATCCAAAAGGGTAGAAATCAACACTTTCAAATTAACTTCAGCGGGGAAAGATAGTAGAATTAAAATCAGTAGCAAACTATAATAGGATGCACAATCCATAAAAGTATGAATTAACATGGTAAAGTAAGAATTTAACTCAAAGATCAATTGTGAAATGCCAGAATCTAAGCCAGATTTAAACTTAACATAGTGATCCATTGTACAGAGTAACAAAGGATGTCAGATTCCTATGACAAATAGAGACAATAATAGGATGCATTAATAGACACTCGTGTAATTTAGGTTGATATTTGGCATAGATTAAAAAAGAAAAAGAAAAAAAAAAATATTACCGTTGGTGCAATAAGCCCGCCAAATACAATTATTGCAGATATGAATGATGCTCCTGTCAGATAAAGCTTCTTCAAAGTGTTGGGCGTCTACTTCAATACGAAAGCACATAATTAGGTAAGATAAAAAAAAAATGCCAAATGCTCTTATTTCAAGTACATCAAGCATTCAATAGACGAGAAACAAAAGGTTGTTGTTAGAAATGACTCAAAAAAGAAAAGATGTTCAACATAAGCTATTTTACAAAATTTCTTCAATAATTAAATTATCATATTCATGTGCATAGGCATAAGCTTTACTTGTAGAAATCGGTATGACTTGTGGAACTTGTTCCTTTCCAATCCATAGAAGGATGGTTCAGTCAACTACTCAACATCTATAGCCCAAGCAAAACAAGATTTTGAAACTCACCACATGAGGAAGAAAAGGAATAGATGATGGAATTTCCGGCATTTCATTTGCATCTTCCTCTCCCTCTTCACTGAAAGCTCTTTGTATACTTCTTAGGCGCTGCTGCACACGCAATCTCCTTACCTGCCATACTCATTTCTCATTACTCATTCTCAAAAGTGTGTTGCTCACTTACTATAAGATATATACCGCTTGTTTCGATTGACTTACTTGAGCTTATTTAAAGATATAAACACTTGTGAGACTATTTTGAATAACTTATGAAAATAGTTTATGCCATATTCATAAATGTCAAACTATTTTCAGCTTATTTCGTAAGTACTCCAGGATAGCTTACAAAACAACTTCTAACTTATTTGAAAACATTTCAATTTTACCTTAATTTTTGTTATAGAACTAGCTTATACATAAGCACTTATATGATAAGATACATGTTTATGCTATAAGCGCTTAATTAAGTTGTTTATATATCAGAACCATAATATGAATGAAAATTGACACTATTTAATGAACTATGGTCAATATAAAGTATAAACTAACCTCTTCCATAAGAAGAAAGATTTTGTTGCGTCTACTCTTTATATTATCTTGAATTTCCTGCACCTGCATCTGAACAAAATCCTGAACCGTCTCTGGCCCTTCAATGATGCAAAAGTTGCTGATAAAAAAGAATACATATTTTTTTTATTAAACCAGTTGCAAAGTTACAATTTTGAATGAAATTAAAGACACCCAATAAGCAAAAAAAACTAACTTTGGTGTGATTTCATTGGAGCCTGCATCCTGTGGAGAAGAGCACGCAACTATCCTTGACTTCAACTGCAAGAGGGTACCTTTGGAAAAAGAGAATTGGTTGGTTTTTGCTTTAAAAATGGAGTTTTTGGAAAGTGAAGGGAAAGGTAGAATTGTGGAGGAAGGAGAGAAAGTATTCATTGGTTTTGCTTAGAATTTTTGAGGTCATAGAATCATTGTATTGTGAATGGAATTAGCTATGAATGGTGGAAAGTGGGAAAGTGATACCGAACAACAGAACAGACAATAGCAGCTAAGGATGATATGTCGCACATGAACAATGAATACATCAAAATTATACTTTTTTATAGATAGTGTCCATATTTGCCATCCTTCTTCATTTTACTCACTAACATATAGTTCTATATTTATAAAAATATATTATTTTATTAATAAATTCTTATTTTTTGAGGAATATATTTTATTAATATTCTTATAAAAAAAATTAAATGTATAGTAATATCTACATAATAATATTCCTCTAGAATGAATTAGGTCAAATACTTTGAGTTCTTTAAGTTAGATATTTGTAACGAGTTAGTCATTTAAATTTTTCTTTTTTGTAATAAATTGATTTTAAGTCATAAAATATTTCACCATTATCCTTTTTCATCAAACACTAAGGTAAAAAAATGTTTATGTTGACATTTAATGTTAAGTTGGTAGGTTAAGATTAATTGCTCTTAAAACTAGGGTTCATAGGTTTAAGGTCAGCCATGTGCAAGTGCAACTAGGCCCTTGACACATGGCCTCAAATTTAGAGGGCTACAAAATTTGAAAAAAAAAGTATAGAAAATAATAAATAAAATTGTACCTATGGTCAAAATTCATTACTAAATGTCCTTTTTTCGTATTTAAAAGTCCATAAGACAGCAATTTTTCTGTTATTTATGCATTGTCCATAAGTAAATATTCATTTGTCTGTAGGTAAAAGTCATGTTTGAACCATTGCTCATATATATTTTTTTATTTTTACAAAAGCATTGCTCATATACTTAACTACCACTTCGTTGTCTATCATCGTAAAATGGTGTTAGATTTTTTTTTTCCAATTATTTTTAAATGAAAAATTGTCAAGCGGTTAATTACTCCATGGCCTTTTGTAGAGGATACTCCATGACTTTTATTATTTTAATATAAAAATAAAAATAAAAATATGGTTATAAAAAAGAAAATAAATAAATTTTTGATAAATTCTTTTTTTTTAGAGAAAATTTTTGGTAAATTCTTAGACACCCTAAAGTTTGGTTGAGTATCAATATCCTGGGGCAAAATTCATATAATTTTTTTATTTCTAAATGAATAAATACCAAAAGATAATATGACATTGAATAATTGAATGATTTGTACATGTCAAACCAGACTCCAAGATACCATTGTGTTCAAAATAAATGGATGGACAATTAAAATTCAAAACAACAAAAATATTTATATGCATTAATTACAACAAAAACATTTCAACTTTTAAAAAACATAGTCATATATATTTCTATAATTTTATTCCCAAGAATCTACGATTATAGCTTGAAACAAATGCATTTTAAGAAAATTTCAAAAAAAAAAGTAGTTCTATTTATAAGAAAATATCACAACTTTTAAGGCGTAATTGTTACTTAAAATACTTATATACCCTTCATTTAATATTTCATTTTTTGATATTAGTGGATATGTTTAATTCTCCACAATTTTTATGATGGTATATTTATATTTGTAAAAGTATACCCTCATAAATTTATTGTTAATTTCTTTCGGAAGAATGCTAACAACACACATTTTAACACACACTCTCTTTGATTGGTTAAAATTCACATGGGTCCCACCAAATCACGTGGGTCCCCTACAAATTTAATGGGTCCCATGTGATTTTTAACCAATCCAAGATAGTGTGTTGAAAAGTGTGTGTTAAAACGTGTGTTGCTAGCATTTTTCTTTCTTTCGAAGCCGTGGTGAGTTAAACATAATCGAGTTGGGTCGAGTAACCCATCAATTGAAATCGGAACACAACACAAGTCCGCAAAGGAAATGTTTTAGGGTTTTGCTTGCTGCGCCTATATATATATATATATATATATATATATAACACTATGCTTTCTGTCTGTTTTCAACATTGTAAGGTTTAGGGTTTTGCCGCAGTGATTCTAACTGAGATGATTTTTGTGTTGTCGTTAGCTTCCGGAACAAGTTGTTGAGCACCAACAGATTTATGTGTAAATAATTTGTTCTGGTAGATGAAGTCACTCAAACATTGCTCTCAAACCATTCCATGTACCTAAATTAGAGCACGTTGCAACCCCAGGCTTCTCTGAAATTTGGATGAAGTGAAAGCCCCATTGCATGTGCAAAATCGATGCCATTCGTGTTGCAGTTCATCTCGATAATTCCACAATTCATCTGTGTCAAAGTAATGGCTACATCGTTCAATAACAATTAATTGCCTATGATGATATAATCCAACTTGTTTGAGGTGTTGTGGAGCCAAGCCCCTGTTTTCAGGGAGAACCTACTTGGTGAAGCTTCATTCATATGACATCAATGGATTTAACTGAGGCAAATATTTACATTCGCAACTTCATTTTCTAAATATTTCTAACTATAATGTAGTGTCATGACATAGAGTGAAGTAGTATTGCTGTAATTTTAAAATTAGTATTGAAAAATATAGCATTGAATTTAGAAATTTGTATTCTTGTGTGTAATATTAAAATGAAAATTATTCCATAAACAAACTGATTGGTCAATTTCTTAGTTTGAGATGCACCTCAAAGGTGGACTTATACGGTTGTCGATCGAGGAAGAACTATCTCTAAAAACTCAAATTTAGAAAGATGTATTCTTCTTTTATTATCTCACTGTTGTTAAAGGTAATCGGAGGCAGTGTTCAATGAATGTTTATAAATAACACCAAGTGATCAAGTTGCAGGAAGCTAACAGAGACATGAATTAATTCAATTTTTCAATCCACAACTAAAGTTATCATTGATTTCTTTTGATTTTTGCTTATTCTTATACATACCTATACTATGCTGAAAATTTTCTGCATTTTGTAGCATAATCATGCAGAAAATCTAGACTGTAGATCTCTATATAAGTAGTCCATTTTTATTTTTATTTTTTGACAAATATAAGTAGTCCATTTAAGTGTCTAAATCTACGCAAAACACATGTCTTTCAAATTATTTGAAAGGAAAACAATTAGAACATTAGACTTGATTCTCATGATATGTCATTACTTTATCTCTTGCAGGTATGGGAAAGCTCACAAATGAGGCATATTTGACTCAAGGCTAGCCAAGAATAACATGGTTATGGGAAAAATGATAACATAGGATGATAACATGAGTTATTTACTTCTGTTAATATACAGGGGATGTAGGTTGGCCATCATTAATAGTTAATGTTGTTTTAATAATGGTTTTTACGTGAGTGATCTACTGTACATTGATTTTTGCATTGTCTTCATAACAATAACAATAATTTTTTTTAAGGAATGCTAACAACACACATTCTAACACACATTTTTCAACACACTCTCTTTGATTGGTTAAAATTCACATGGGTCCCACCAAATCATGTGGGTCCCATATAAATTTGGTGGTTTCAATGTGAATTTTAACCGATCAAAGATAGTGTGTGTTAGAATGTGTGTTAATATATTAAATATGGTCAAGAGAGAAGTGTTTCGTAACTTATGATAACTAAGCATCTACATTCATACCACCTATATGGATGGTATAAATGGATCCCACATAATACTATATATTATTTTACACTTCCTAATTATTCTTAATTATTTAAACAACTCAACTACATTTTCTAAATATACATACCACTCATCAAAAACTTTAAAGTGGGTCTCACAAAACCCACAAAATATCTCACAATTGTATTTTATATTAACATATAACACCCTTTCAAATCATAATTTAATTTTATAATAGTTTATAAATTCAACGATCTATAAAACCACGGTAGCAATGCAGAGGAACGGTTGCCATGCCAAATTGTCAAATATCCTTACTATTGCCACAAAGTGGCATAGAGATGAGTAAAGACACTCAAAATTTCAACCGATAATGATGCTCTAATGGTGTTGAATCTCATACTCAAAAAGGTTTTTAGAATATTTAATGGTAATACAATATTTTTCTATAACATAATTTATTGGTCTCTATTAAAAACGATAGGACTCTTGCGTCGCACGGGTTAGTAGATACTTGTAAAATTGTTAGTGATAACTAATAAAAACGGTGTATGATATGTTTGTGAATTGTCAGCTTATTTTCATAAGCTCACTAACATATAATAAGTTTAGTTTATTTTATCTTTTGTTATGGAAATGGAAAAAAGTGTTAATATATAATACTCCCTTCGTTTTTAGTTATAAGCAAAATTTATTTTTTAGGTTCATTCAATTAATAATGTATGTGGTTCATATTATGGATCATATACATCATTAATTGAATGAACTTAAAAAGTTAATTTTATTTATAATTAGAAACGGAGGGAGTAAGTTGTTTGTGCTAGAAGTTATAAAGTAAGTTGTTTATCCAAGACCACTATTTTGTGAAAGATTGCTCGTAATATAATTTTGAGCCGGGAACCCTTTTCCTCCTTCAAAATTTTTGTGTGGACCAGTTTAATTTTTGGCAAAAATAAAACTCAAAGTATTTTCTGACATTTTCATACCGGAAATAAAATAGTCCATTACTCTGAGATACCAATTTATCCTTTGTCGGTTGAGCTTGAGTTTTTTTATTACCACAAGATTGTGCTATGCATACTCCCTTATTTTGCTCTCTTCTCTCTTTTTCATCTTTATTGATTGCACTTCTATCATCCCAAAACATCACGTACTTTTAGAAATGACCCAAAATTTACATGTACTAAACATCCAATTTAACGCTTGGACTATCCATGAAACTTGTGAAAATTTGTCTTAAATTTCCAATTTCCAACAAGATAACTTTCATTCTAATGCCACATATACAACATGCTCAAAATACAAAGACTGTTTTAGGAGTTGCTATCTACAAATTATATCCAATCATGACTCACTTGTAGTAAGTATATCTACATCGAATTTAGACTTCATTTAGGATAGTGTTCACTGTTCACTTTTCAGCTGAAAAACACAAGTACATTAGGCAGAAGGAAAATTAGAAAAACCTCACAATGAGGCAATCTGAACTGACTTCTGAAGAGCTTCCATAAGGCTCCTCATGATTCTGGGCTCACCCGGCGGCACCTTATCTTTCATGCGCCCATGTCTGGTCGCTTGGAAAACTGGAGGAGAACTTTCATTTGGTTTAAAAACCAAACAGTCAATATACACAAGAACTTCTGTTTCCCCAATGTCTATAAACCCCAATCTTGCTCCACCGGGTATTTTGTCAACCTGTTTTATTAAATTGAAATGAGTTAGATTGTTACATGAAAATGATGATACTAACACTCTACAAAATTGTTGAAATTAATTGAACTTCACAAATAAGAGTGTTGAAAAGAGTTTTTGTGACATTGTTCTTGGTACATACTACTTAGCTGTAGGCTAGTAGCTATGAATTCACACCATCTTATTGTAGTGTAGTGTAGGGAGTTAAATAAAGATTTGCGAATTAGATATTACATGATAATTTTCAATTTTCCGAAATTGTAATGCCTCCCCGATTGAGGCTGGCATTGGCCGCAACATTAAACCTTGATTCTCCATAATAGTAAGGATCACGACTTGATTACAACTATTACCATGACCATTATTTAAAACACAGTGTTACCAACTATAATTTGAATTCTCTAACTAGGCAATGATTTAATAACTTCTGTAGTTCTATGCTGTTCAAAGAGTAGCAAATTAAGCTATCTAGCATGAACTTAAGGAACTTAAAACAAATCAAATGGCTACCATAGGAAGCTGAGAGTATCAACACCTTAAATAAAGCTAGAAGTAATTGCGATGAAAATGTCAAAATTTCAAGTTAAACTAATAGGAATATATAAAAATGAAATGCATGAACAGGGAAAGGGAACATATATTATATATGTGTACCTTGAGAGGCGTGGTAAGTGGTAGACTGGCTCCCTGGCAAAGGCTGTTTGCCCACTGCCACAACACAAATTATAATTTTGTTCGTCAATGGTTTAAAACTCGAATTAATTTAAATAACATTTCTGTTAAATATAAGAATAATGTTGGTAAGAAAGTCTTTCAGATTTTAACACACTTCTTATCACATTCATTCACACTTATGTTGAAGAAACGCAATTTAGGATAGTTGATAGTAATCCTAAACATAGTAGTATAAATTATAATATACCTGAAAGAGCAGGGAATCAAATCTCTGAAGGTCTATGTTGACAGGCAGCTTCATGGTGCCCAGAGAGACTCCATCGTCGTCGGTGGGGCTGTAGCTTCCCGCGGAAGCTTTGGGTGCCGACACCGTGAGAAGGAAGCGGCTGCGAAGCACGAGAGAATGGTGGGTGGTATTGTGGTAATTAGAAATGAGGGAGTGCTGAGAAGGCAGAGGAACATGGGAATTCAGTCCTGTTCCTCTCAGCTGCACACTCAAACACACACTCTGCTGCCTTATACTACCGCTTACCATTGCCATGCCTTTCCCTTCTCCCACACAAGTATGGTGTGTAGCTAACTATTATTGATTATATGTATTTATTTTATTTCGATTAAAGGTAGGAGATAATGCATCATCTGTTCAGGTTTATGTGGAACAAATGGCTTTCAAGAGCCCCACGTTGCCAATTTTGTCACCCGTCAGCAAAATTCAATTCTTATGTATTCCCACTTGTAAAGTCACTTTGGAAGTAAAAGAAAACACACTTTTGTGTAGTCATGAAGTATATTTCCGATTAAAATTACAAAAAAAATTTCGTCCAGGCGTGTATAATAATTTTTTTACCAAAATTGCAAAGTGACTTAAAATGTACCATTCAATCATTTGTCAAAAAAGTACAGCCGCTATGGCAGCCAATATGAAAGCTGAACATAGTATTAATCAAATTCTAATTCACACTGACCAGAAACACCTCAATGTGTCTATTATGTGTTTCTAAACTAATATTTCAACGTTACCACCGTGAGTTAGTGAGTTTAGCTCTCAAAGCTGTTTAATTCAGCTATAATTGCATTTCCATACTTCAATTGGCCGCACATCAAACCACCAAAAGAAACGAACATCCTATATAACGAAATGAAACAAGGGAGAAGGAGAAGGGGGAAAATTAAAATTAAAAGAGTAGGTCAGGTAGGTGTCAAAGGTGTCCTGATATCTTAAATATGGCATTTCAATTTTTTAAAGACTTTGTACAAAATCAAAGTAGCAAGAAAATCCCATCTTTTACAACATAATTTGAAACAGCATAGAACTCCTACAGGCCCTATTACAGAACAAGAGCCCTGTAGGAGCTCAGTAGTACTCGCCGATAAATTCACTATGAAGAGGAACATGCTTCTAGTTTAGGAAGCAAACTTCGCCATGCATCTGCAATACCGTTTGCTAGGCGTGCCTGACCTTTGGCAAATTCATGGAAAGCAATCCCCATATCTAATGTTTTCTGTTCCTGAAAACGCCCTATTTCATCATTCATTAATTTCACAATTGTCTCAAATGTCTTTGTTGCTTGTTCACTTTCTGCTTTCAACTGCATGGTAAAATCATGTCAGTCCAGTCAAACACACTAGATGTATAATTCTAATATAACCGGATGCAGATGATAAACAAACTTGCCTCGTGATATTCACGCTCAGCTTCTGCCACTTTTTCAGAGCGGATCAACATGAGTTTGTCACTGCATTCCAAACAACAATAAGGAATATATATCAGGATACAAGTCATCAAGCAGTTTTTTAGTCCATCAGCTCGATTAAAAAATTTATACACAATCTACAATACAAGACACAAACAAGGCTTATTTGCATTTATATACACAAGTTTTGGTTGGGGGAAAGGGCCCTTACTCAAAAGGAACAGATCCTGAACTTAATTCAGCCATTGAATGTTAGGTCAAAAGGTGATATTTATGTCATGGCATGCAAACAAAATTAATCAAATGGTAAAAGTGAGAAACAGGAGGAGCATACAGATTAATCTCCTTCAGCTTCATTGTTTCAGCCAGTTCACATTGCCTCCTGAAGGCATTGGCCCTCTCTGCTATTGTTGCCTGTTTCAGAAATGAATAATGAGCATTTGATTTAAAATAAGGCATAACAATCCATTTTAACTCATTCTTGGGGGAGGGCATGTGAGAGATCTAATATCTGAATTATTGTTTTACTGTGCCAATTGGGAAGTATATTTCAAAGAAAAACGCATGAACAAAATCTTAATCAGATTAGACAATTTTGTTATTACATAATGAACGAAAACATAACCAGACCTACCTTAATAGATTGTACAGCACGGACATAGTCTTTCAAAGGTTCTTCAAAATTCATCAAAAGCTGATGTGCCTGTTTGAAAGATTCAAATTAGGATCATTCTTTTCACCCTTCAAAAGCATGCAAATTTATGCAAACAAATATATGAGAAGTCAGTAGATTAATGTATGTGGCATCAACACTTAAAGCTGACCTCGTTTTGCAGCTTGACTGATAAAATCTCTGACTTCATCCCAAGTTCAGAGAATGCTTTCCCAAGTGCATTTCCTTCAGAAGCTCCTAGAAGTTTCACGGCTTTTCCAAAATCTGACAGTGATTGTCCCAACTCTGCAAGAGCATTATAAAGTACATTTTATCATGGAAATTAATCTTTGGCAGAATAATGGATAAAATATACCAAGGAAGCACACAAGAGTATAACAGAAAAGGACAATAGATATAGAAGACAAAAATTAGTACCAAACTGAAATCTTAAATGAAACCGTTACCTCTGTGCCTCTTCACAAGACGATATGCATGCTTTTGAGCTTCAGCCAAGTGGTTTTCCAGTTCAAAAATGTAATGTTTTAGCTTCTCATATTCAGCATCTGATTCTTCCACTGGCTTCTCCTTCCCAAGGACAACATCGCTGACTTTTGATTGCACATCCTGCAAAAGTTCACTCAATCAACTTTGAATCTTACAAGATACCTGAACAAACAGCACTTAACCAAGTAGACTAGCAAAAGCAAGTGTCTGTAAAGGAAATTTTTAATCCAGGAGACAATTACATTAGATATTCACGGAAGTAGTAGAATTGCATAAGAATGCAGCAAAATGCAAATATCAAGTGCAGAGTATATTTCATTGGTCTACCGAGGATAAAGATAAAACCTGTTAAACTCCTTGATCACACTCTACTCTATGGGTCTGTGTCATCTATGAGATGTTTATTTGCAAAAACTAAAGCAAATCTAGTAAAAGGAAACTATTCGTATTTGAAAATACCAGTAGAACACGTCGTACCTTAAAAATCTGCATCAAATCAGATGGCTTCTTGAAGATACCAGTCTCGTGGGACCTTAACCTCTCCATTGTCTGCAAAGTATATTTAATGAAGTCAAGCTTAAATAAGGTTTCTTCCCTCCTTAATATCAATGTGACAAACAGCAGAGCTAGATCAGTTGCAGAGACAATAGATATAACTAAATCACATGTGGGAGAGAATGGGGGAAAACAGTATGTATTGGCACATTCAACATCCTACACTCGCCAACATGTACAGTGATAGGATGTAGTTATGGAGTTATGGAATCGGCGACCATATTTGGATAATTCATTTTTCCATATAAACATTTTTTTAAAGGGTTTTTCCATATAAATATAACAACCACTAATATAATATGAGCTACAGTATATGAAATCAAGTAGTTCGTGGTCAATTTAGGAGACTCCACATTGAACTAAACAATCAATTTAGTCGCAATGGTTTGAATCAAAGATTTAGACTCAAAAACAGTGCAGTGACACGGCACCATGATAAAAGTTGAAAAACAAAAAGAAAGAGCAGAATAGCCAACAAATCATATATAAAATAGATAAAGATGCACAGAGAACAAAATAGTTTACTGAAGTCAAAGGTATCACCTCTTCTTCTGCCTGCAAAAATGTCCTCAGATCCTCACTTTGTCGAAGTTCATGATGTGATGCTATTCTATTTACAAATACATCCAATGCCTGTCGCCTCATCTCAATAAACTCAGCACTGAAACGGAATTTCTCTGCAATACAAACCAAAATAAATAGAGTGTTGGATGACATGATATTTGAAGTTTCAAATAAACTACAATTAGAAATCAACATTTTTCTATGACGGGAATCTTGGATATCATTACATAAATAAACAAAGTTCAACAGCAGTGTATCAAGTCTACAAGGAATATCTTATAAGCATAACACAAGGGTTCTTTAGGACCTTCATCAGCTTAGACGTTATCAGCAATGATGACCCTATTGGTAATTCAAGTCAACCACAAACTAAATGCACTATAGACCATAGACACTCCAGGTCACACTATATATAATAAATAGCCTGTTAAACTCTGAAATTAAAGCCTTTAATAATATAGATCAGACAAGCTTTATATATTTGTATTCAAATTGTAAATCACCATCAGAAATCTGAAAGGCAGAGGAAAATACACCAGGCAATATTTATATGGAACGACTCTGATGACAACACTTGGTTATTGTGAGAAATGAGAACAATCATTCCTCGCCGTAAAATACAAATCATTGGTCGAGATTAAAAAAATCAATTAAGGGTCACGTGAGTTGTTACTATCTCTTACGTCTAACTGCCCTTCCATCATCTTTGTCAGATAAAAACTCTTAATTTCTTCCACCACTGTCCCTAAGGAACAAGAGCCCCTTAGTTCTTAATTGATCTTATTATGTAATGGTTATAAATCTCATCGATTCTTTTCCTTTCTCCTATTAAAACATAAAAATACTAAGAAGAACTTTGAAAACTTGCTTGAAATATAATATTTGATGTTCCTGATTAATGAATTTCAAATTAAAAACACTCATGATTTCATAGAAGAGAGAGACGGGAGATTGAACTTATGGGAATAAAATAAGTTTAGATAAGATTTGATAATATTATCACAATTCACTAGGGCACATTGTTATTATCCCTGATCACTGTGACTTTACTGAAACAAAATTTAGGAGAAGGGTGGCGCAACCCAATCCCAACTCAAATTGTACAGCGCAGATTAAAAGTTCAACATAAAATTAATTGCACAGGATTCGTTCCCTATGTGTCTCCTTCCTCTCACCTGTTACTGTTATGCTCTTCTCCTTCCTCGTTCTCGATCGTAAACGCCCTTATACACTGCTACAGTGCTACTTGATTTTTCGTAGAAATTTTGTTAGGCTAATTTTGAACTATTCAATCCCGACCAATTTCTGAACACCCCCATCGTCCATCCCCATCCTTTCAGAGGAATTGTGAACAACGCTGTTCATCGTCCCTTCCCTTGTCCACATTATGTTCTTCCCTTTATCTGCCTGCCAACCGTTTTCTTTCTCAAATCTCGCCCCTCTTATGGTTTGGGGGAATCAAAGCTTTAACCCAAATCTCTCGGAGCAAATAAATTATTTTGCTGGCAAACAAATTCCTATACAAAGCATTGTGACCCTTATTGAACATTTAAAAGTAGAGTTATTATATTATTAAACCATATGCAGTTAAAATTGAGATTTTGTAATTGTCGGTAAAAGAATAGTGGAATTATTAAGCCGCGCAATTGCTCCTCTTGGTTTTTCTCTTTTGAAGATTTGAACCGCTTCTTTTGCCGTGAAAAATATGTTGTCGGTGCTCTTCATAATCTTCATGATTTGGGGATGAAGAAACATCGATATCCAATTGTAAAGGGCAAAACAGAGGATAATACTAAATGAAAAGGGGGAGAACACTGAAAAGGAGAGAGCACGTGCATCCTAACAGATAGAATTTTAATCCTAAGCATTACTTAAAATCTAATGGTCAATAATTAATGCTCTCGTCTCTCGTAATAAAAGCTCCTCTCGTTTGATCATGTAAAAAATCAAGGTGGAAAAAAAAATTCCCATCAAAGAAAATGTTTATACTGCAATGAAAGGAAAAGCAACATAACTTCTTAACAAAAGCAGGAAGATAAAGCACAGAACGAGTGTCAAGGTAGCATTGAAATTAAATTTCAGTGGGAGTAGACACATTCAAAGTATTATTAAACTTGCAAGAAAGAGTCCTATTTAGATGTTACCTACAGCACTTTTCTCTGGAAGAGGGGGAATGAAAATGCCTTTGAACTTCTCGAAAAGGCGATCACGTAACCAAACGAAGTCACTGTAACGTCGGATGACAATCTTCTCGGGTCCCTGGTATTCGGTAAAATTTGTCTGCCACAATGTTTCAAATAGTCAGATGATGACGTGTCACATATTTGCAGTTACACGTTTACTAGATGCGTTAAGTGGAACTGAAATGACGAAAGATAATATCTTCGCGATGAATATAAGGGATGAAATAGTTATTTAAATTTAATAGATATTAGATATACCTAATAAATTTCATCTAGAATAATAAATTTAATGTATAAACTCCAGATGTGCAAAATCAAAGATTAAGTTTTTCAGATAGTATTCGGTTAGCTCAATTAATTTATCCATTATCCTTAAACTTTCAGCTTCTGAAAACCCTATGAAATTTTTTCCCTTCAGTCGGTTATCCTGGTCATCGATAGAGCATCCAGGTATAGTAATTGCAAATCCAAAAATCACTAAACTGGGATGGCAAGCCTTCTCCCGCCCGATCACCGAGCCAAAAAGGCAAGAGGGCGATGCAAGGATACGGCAATCAGTAGCAATGCTCTAACAGACATCATTAACAAGCAAGCATGTATGTGTCATTGTAATTCTTAATCACAGCAACTATATAAATGCATGCTCCATCTTAGTTCAGCTCTGTAATTTCTCTATGCCTATCTAATTACTTAACCTTCAATTCCAATCAGTGCAATCATTTTATTTCTTAACTGCATTCATTAATTAAAAAAATAGTTGATTATTTCTAGTAATTTATTCACTTAACCATTATCAACACCTCGATCAACAACAAAATCCCCAAACTAAACTTCTAATTTCTCAGCAAAATTAACCACAACAAATACAAGATTTCACGATCTAACAAATTTCATCGTTCACACATTATTCTCAAAGTTAATAACAAACTTCTAATTAAGTTGAACAAAAACTTGAACACGAAAATCAAAGTTGAACTTGGATTGAATTAGAAATTTTCAACAAAATAAAGAGGATGAGTGATAGAAGAAGTATACTTTGGTAATGACGCGGTAAGAGATATAAGCTTGAACGCCATTGCCGAGTTTAACGGGATCGGTAACGGAAACGGAGAGAAACGGTTGCGAAGAAGATTGAGATCTAGGGCTCAACGACGATGAACTTCTCTGCTGTTCCATTCCTTCAAAATTTACCATCAAATTTTTAAACTAAGAAGAAAAAGGTATATAAGATCGTGCTTTTGTGGTAGCTTATTTTGTGAATCGGAGCAGTGGCAGATTTGTAATTACTGATGAATTCATGGGAGATTTTGGGAATGGAAGAGAGCGGAAGTGTGAGTTGTATCGGAGAATCAGTGACGGGTGGTTGTGCTTGATGTGGCGGTGAAATTTGTTTCCACTTGGGAAATTTTGCAGGTGGGTTATTCAATGCGTTTTAACCCGGATATAAGTCAAACGGGTCGGGTAATCATCAGGCTATCCTCCTTACCACAATATATTGGATTAATTAACGACCAATGGTTTAAATCAAAATTAAGTCTTGAATTTTTGCTTTCATCAAACAAACAAAAATGAATATTAACTTTACCAAGCATTTTCGGTAACGTTTCAATTTTTTGATAAAAAATTGAGAGTTGTGTTCTTTTTAAATAATTCAAATTGAAGTTAACTGGACAATATATCTAATATTTCTCAACATTCTTGCAAAGCTATACATAACTAAAATGAAGAATAAAATCTGATAAATCACCGTAGAGACTCTCATCGACTACGAAAGTATGGTCTAAGTGGTAACAAAATAATTGCACCGCAAAAACAAATGATCAACTGATTTTTGTTGACCGCATCCAGAAGTACAAACATTTAAATTATGTTGAAGAATTCGTGTGTGACAAAATTATATTTCGTAACAATACGTTTTCTAAAACGCCGCCATGCAAAAATAGACATGGAACCATTTTACTTCAAAATCCAAATTATATCTTGAATTTTGAATTACAATTAGACTTCATTTTAATTATCTTATTTGGTATGTATATTCAAATTACTAAATTACCATATTAAATTTTTTTCCACATTTATAACGTGTTAGACTATTTAATAAAAGAATAAAACTATGTTTGGCAACAATCCGGTAAGACATGGTTCGACCCGTTGATGGACAAACAGTGTTGTAGAATCGATCTCAAGGTATGGTTGCAGGTTGACGGTTGATACGCAGTTAAGTTACTAAAATCAATAAAACCACCTGTCGTGGCACTTGGTTATTTGCATAGTTTTAAAAACCGGCTCGGACCGGCCGGTCGAACCGGTTCGACCAGGAACCGGTGGGTATGCCGGTTCGAGCCACATGTCAGATCGGTTGTGCATTTAAACCGGTGAAAATCGGTTTGACTCGTCAAAAACCGGCTAAAACCAGTGACTCGGCCGGTTTTCTGAGCCAACCCGGTTTAATATTTTTTATTCTCATAATTAGTCATTAAGGAAGGATTAATACCGATTATTGCTCCATTAATGTACCAATTAATATGGTTTAATGCTTCAACAATTAATGAGGATTAATGCTTCAACATTAACATCTTTTGACTTTGTAGAAAATCCACAATATGAAAAAGTGAGAACAATAGGAATCGAACCACATACATCAAAATGAATAGCTAGAAACTTAACCACCACAACAATATCATATCTTGGTTATCAAATGAAATATATTATATATGTAAGTATATTACATTTTAATTTAAGAAGGGAATAGAACACAACGTTTCTTTTCTTTTAAAAAGGCAACAGTAGTTTTTTTTGAAAAAAAAGGGACCATTATTATTAAATATAATATTTACACAATAATATTAGTATAACATCGTATATTTTTTTAGAAAATCTAGATATTATATTAATATTAATATGTGTGCAAAACAAAATTTATTTCATGTCAACAAAGTATAGCTATATAGATATTAATATACATATTACATGTATTTTTTTTTAGTTTTTAAGTGGTCGAGTCATCTATTCAATCCAATTTAATTTGGTTAAATATGTATAAAAAAATTAGTCTTAAGACCGAGTCATCTAACCGAGTTATTCGGTTTAATCCGATTCAGTCATGCGGTTCAACCAGTGATTCAGTGGTTCGACCATTAACTCAGTTACCCAGTACCCCTACCGAGTCGATGACCGAGCCGAGTTTTAAAACTATGCACACACCTTCTGTTTCAATTCAAATTAAGATTGGAATAAGTAAGACTTTCTTTCAAGTTTCACCCACTGTTTTCATCATCGAATCCAATTGAATTAGAGAGCAAGAATAAAACAATATTCCTTTTTCTTTTGTGGAATTTATCTGAGTCAAAAATAGTTGGAAGATCCTCTGCTCTTTTACTCTCCTTTGATACAACCGTTGGAAAAAAAAGGTTCTCTACAAGATTTCTCTTCTTTCCTCCTCTTGAGAATGGTTTGTTTCATATGATAACTTGAAATCTTAAAAAATAATAAATTACCGTCGTTGCTGTGGAGTTTACGGTCAGAACGTCGTTCAGTTTTTGGAATGATCCACTTCCGCAAATATCCTCTCTCACTCTTCTATCACATGCCCACCGTTTTCACATTGAGTCGGTTAAGCTTCTTCTAATTTAAGGTTCAGTCCTATGTATTTTTTTTCTTTTCAGATTGTTGTTTTAGTAACCGAACACTCACAGCGTTAGACGAGTTGGAATGTATTGGATACATGTCTAATTTTTATTCGAGAATAGTACCAACAGTGCTTAGGGTACTGTATGTAAGTTTTATCCTTTTTAAAATTATATAATCGGAAATTTTTTTAATTTTTGTTTTTTAAAATTATTTTTAGATTTTTTAATTTCAAAAAACAATTTTTAGAATTTTAAAAATGTTTTTTAAAATTGAATATTATGTGGCATGCCACGTCAGCGCTACGTGACAAAAGTTGCATAGTCAACAATTGTCAGGTGGCCAAAACCATGCCACTTCAGCGTTTTGGTGGGGCCAGAGACCTTTTTAAAACAAAAAATATTTTGAAGGGATGTTTTTCAATTTTTTTTTTGGGACGAAAATCAAAGCACGCCCAAATTACTTGAACAAAAACATATTTAAACCTAGAAAGAAATCCAATTTTTTTTCTTTCAAAAATTCATCATTTCAACTTCTCAAAACCATAAAATCATATTCTTAAATATGGAATAAACACCACCACCACCATCTAACTCACAATCAAACCCATTTATCAAATTCATGAAATTCAGAGAGTATTTGCAAACGTCATGTTGACTAACAGAAAATAACGGAGGGGGTAAATTGATTAACGTTGTACGATTTCAAGAGGTAATTCAAGTTTTGTTAATTTGAAAAGTAATCGATAAACTTACAATTTTAAAGTGTAATTTCCTATTTACTCTTTTATTTTGTTTTTTTTTTTGTTGTTGCGACCCCATTTTTCATTCATTTCAACACTTACTGTTTTCGTGGCCCTAATTCTCACCGACCACCGCCATGTCACGGCGGCTGCGATTTTTTCGAATTCGACGGAAACCGATCCTTTCCTCACCCGGCACCGGAATTCCGCAGCGGAGGCATCGACGGAAAGACAGAATCAGCTGTCTTCCGGACGCACTTCTTCATCATATTATTTCCTTTCTTCCGATGAAAGACGCCGCCGCCACAACCATCCTTTCAAAAAGGTGGAAACCTCTCTGGATCGCACAACTCATACTCAACTTGGAAGACAAACCCTTTCCAGACCCTTCCACCTTTCGGAAATTCTTCTACTCCTTCGTGGCCGCTCGTGATAACACTCTACCCATCCTCTCACTCCATCTCAAATGTCGCCACCTCCGGTACTGTAACAGTGATATCCACGATTTTGTTTCTACTGCAGTTCAACGAGGAGTTCAAAACCTAAGCATCGATCTATTCCACACAGATCATTACGTCATAACTATGTTTCCTACTTTTGTTCTAACTACCAAAACCTTGACAGTTCTCAAATTGAGGAGGTTAACATTGGACCAAGTTCCACAAGTTAATCTTCCCTTGCTCAAAGTTCTCCACTTGAAATCTGTTACTTTCATATATTATGAACATTTCTTGAAGCTTTTCTACGGTTCTCCCATTCTGGAGGAGTTGGAAACAAAGGATCTAAGCTTAAAGAAAAATAATTATAGAGGTCTAAAGGTGGTTCTAAGCCTATCCAATTTGTTAAGAGCAAACGTTTCTGATAATCTTATTGAGTATGATTGGTTTCATAACGCCAACCATCTTCGCATACGACAGTTATGTATCTATTCAGCCAAATTAATCTCTGAAATTCAACAAGTTAGTTAGTTTACTCTTTAACTTCATACTTGTGTCTTTGTAACTCATGCAGACAGCGCCCACTGCATTTCATTGCATGTTTCACAATTTAACCCACCTGGAGCTTTCATTCGACTTTGTGTATCCATTTGGGTCGCTGAAGTGGAGCACGCTGATTAAACTGCTTGGAAATTTCCCTAAACTTCAAACTCTTATCATTCATGAGGTTTTTTTTCTTCTTAATATTAAGCATTTCCATTGCCCTTTGTTTTTTAGGTTCTATTTCTACATTTATTTATTCATTTTTAAAACAATTCAATGTTTGTATCATTGTCAGGTTGATATAGTACACAATTTCAGTGATAGATATTGGAAGGAACCAAAAATTGTTCCAGAATGCCTTTTATCTCATCTTACAACTTGCTCACTTAGAAATTACAGCCGCATAAATTGTGAGTTTCCATTTGCAAAATATATAATGCAGAATTCAAGAGTACTGAGGACCATGGCAATTCACACTGCCAAATTCTTAGATACAAATACAAAGCTACAAATGTTCATGGAATTATCTTTGTGCTCAAGGAATTCAGCCACATGTCAACTTTTATTTATTTGAATGATAATGGATATAGAGCATGCGGGCAATAGTAGCCTCAAGCTTGTCACGAATAAATAATTTATAACTTTATTCTCAATCTTGAGATTGTTTGTTTGTATACAATAACTTATCCTTTAATTTTATGAGAAATGCTGATCTCTCTTTGAATTCTATATTTGGAACTGTACCTTTGTCTTTGTTGTGCCTTTTAGAGCTTGAAATGTTTACAATTAGTGATAATAAGGTAACTTTTGAAGGCAGCTGGGGGAGAGAAAGATTGAACTATTTAGTTTTCTAGACATGTAATTTATGATGGATGGAATGAATTTTGTATTTCTGAATTTCCTTCTTTCCTAGACATCCATGTATTAATTACTACATATGCAATCAACACTATTGTTGTACCTATCAGCTCACCTCTCAGGGAACATCACATATCTGTCTCAAATCTCGACCAAAGCAGAAGGTAAGGTCAGGGGCTACACCAAGGTTGTCTCTTACGAGCTGTCTAAGTAATTTTGCTGAAAGAGGCTCCAAGAGGTTTTTCATGGGCTCCAAAAAATGCTGTTGAAGAAACTGCTCCAAAACATGTTTATTGGAAAAGAAAAAGTTCCAGATTGTCACCCTCTGATAGAGTTGCTTGGGAAACAATGACCAGAATTCAAGAGGACTGTATTTCACCTTTTTTCAGCAGATGGGAAAGAGGACTGTGTTTCAATTGCCGTTGAATGGCTGCTTACAAGTGACCCATTAAAAGACGAAAGCATCCAATTCATCTAACAGATATACAAATTCCCCTGACGGCCACATTACTTTGTTCCAGGTATAGTGATGAGTTGGTCTTCATATTTGATATCTGACTAGAAGGCTCTCTCTGATTTATTATCACATGCTTTCCTGCACTCTTCTAGAAACCTAAATATGTTTATTGTAGATTCTTGTGTAGAATATACGAAACATAACACTTCCTAGCACCTGAACAGGTTGTAATTTGCATATTAAACATGATTTGAAATGTAAGGGGAAATTATGGAACTAGTGTCCAAGTCTTACGGTCCTACTTTGGAATACAAATCCATGCATGAAAGAATAATAATTTTATTGGCTAGAAACCTGTGTATTATTGTGTGAAGAACAAATTGTATTGTCTGATAAAGAGAACACCTCCAAGAATAATAATAATTCTATTTATTTTCATTCCCTTTACCTTGGAAAAAGGAGAAGTTGCTTAAGTTTATGCATTTTGATATCGACAGTAGTGTCAACATGGGCTAACTAACATCTGCCAGCCGCCGGATGACTATCTTTTACGGAGGCAAAACTCGTGTTTTTGATGATGTTCATTCACATGCATGAATGGACATCATCAATATGTCATATTTGCTATTTAACTTCACCTCATTTTCTCAATATGTCATATTTGCTTACTGCATCTAGTGAACCTATAAATTTGCTGAACCTATAATATCTCACAGCAATCAATAATGGATTTGCTTAAAGCTTTGGGACATTGCTTGAGTCATTTTTGAAAACAGTATTTTCTCGTACTGGTTTGAACAGTTACTTATTTTAGGCTTTCTTTGAGAGTTTCAGAATATATGTTCCATTACTTTAATAGAATGTATTTGACTTGTAGTTTTTGAGGATTTGGTTAAACAGTAGCATATAAAGTCAGTTTATGGATATGTTTTGTATCTTACTTTTTCGAGGAATTTTTTTTCTTCATCTTTTCAAAATGTCACCTGCTGAAATTTGGAAGTTTTCAAAAATCGTTATATGATGTTTGGCTTTCCAAAATACATCGCCGATGCTTGGTTGTTGAATTCACTCGTTTGTGTTGTGGTAAGTAGCATTCTTCCACATACATTTCACTAGCATTTTGCGTCGAACACAAATTCATCAAGAAATTTGGGCCTGGCTTATTAATAGTAAAGATCGTGTTAGACAAGCACTCAGATCGAACCAAGTGATTAGCAGGCTGTTTGTATAAGTTTTCACCAAATGCAAACCTGTTTTGATTGAAGGGGCAATAGAGCTTCTTTCATAGTAATTGCATTAGAACGTGACGTAGCAAAGTAGTCTTCTGCGTTCTTTGAAATCTTAACCAAACAGTGGCTCAAGCATTTATGGTACACTTGGATAAGCTTATCTTATAACATAATCTCTTGTACGAGTGCTTAGAATTAACTTATAAAAATAGTTTGTGCTATACCTATAAGCTGTTAACAAGCCCCTCAAGATAGCTTATGGAAACAACTCATGTGGAGCATTACCCCCAGTTCCCTCTTTGATTCTCATTCACCCCCAAATTCTATTGCTATAGCGAAAACAAGTACTGAGAACTGAATAGTTTTTCAACATGCTTATCCAAGACAGTTGGGTGCAGTGTATATTCTGATTTTGTGAGTGCGGTAAAAAGAACTGTAGTGGCCAGTAAAAAGAACTGTAGTGGCCATCAACATTCATTTTATCTGTTAAATAGCCATTTCAATAAAACCAAAAAGAAATCTGCTTGAAGTCCTTTGAAATTCGGGATGTCTTGCTTATTACGTCTTATTGATTCTGAAAGTGTTGATTATCAGATTTTTTGTAGTATCTTTTTTGTATTATTATTATTTATTACGAAGCACATGTTTAGAAGACATGTTTTTTATTTTTATATTAAGAAATGCGAGGGTCACTCATTTTAACACACTCCAATAAAAATTAGGGTCTTGTTAACGAATGCATCTAGGACACTCTTTAAGCATTCCAAATTTAGTAATTATCCTTTTAAAAAGTCAACTATTACAAATTTCAATGCATTCAATACACAACTTTTCATTAAAAATTTACCATTTAAAGTGTTTAAAGAGTGTGGACACTCGTTAACATTTCCGTAAAAATTAACCATGTCACCCATTTCCTTTTTTCATTTACCTGCAACCACAAGTTGCTTTAGCATCAGTTTTTTTTTATTTCTTTTTTTTAGAATTTAAATGCAACATGTCTTCTCACAAGCTCTGGTCTCCTTCCAATTTTTTCATTTCTCATTCCAATATGTAATGCAAGCTCTTGAATCAGTTTTCATTTGAGTTGGCTTCTTATCTAATGTGTATTTTTGAAGCAAAACATTAATATAGAAACTGGGTTCTGTTTGTGTATAATTTTTGGTTTTATAGTTAGATAATTTTGAGTAAAGATAAAGCTCCTGGTATTGGGATCAATTAAAATTTGGGAATTGCCTCAATGTCAATTTGGAACAAAAGCAATTTAATTTGGAAACTGCAATTAGATAAAGATTCGTTTTAGATCTATTGATTCGTTTGTAGTTCTATTTGGAATTGCAGCAATCAAATTGAAATGGTTAGAGGTTGGAAGAGATCCTCCCGGTTACTGGTTTTGAGAAAAGAAAAAGAAAAGTTAGATCCAATTCCAAACATATAAAATAATAAATAAATGATGAAACCGGTTAACAGGTGAAGGAGTAAAGAATGGTGATTAGGTGGTTAATTATTATTGGAGTGTGTTAAAATGAGTGACCCTAACATTTCTTTTTTATTTTTTATGGTTAGAAGACATGTGAAAAGATAAGAGTTATAAACCTTAACTTGTGTCCTTGGGACATAAGTTAAGAAGTCAAATGTATAAGTTTTTTTATTGGAAATTGTACATTGTCTTAAAAGTTATATTTTTAAAATAAAATTTATTTTTAATTTCAATTTTAAGCTCTTTAACTTGTGTCTTTAAGACACAAGTTAGCATGACCCAAAGGGAAATGCTAAATTGTGCCCTTAAGACACAAGTTAATGAGTTAAATATAAAAATTGTTTATTAGAATGTGTGTATTCCATTTAATCTTTAACTTTTTAATGAATTAAATACACAATTTTAGAAAATATTTTTTCTTTTGGATTTCTTAACATGTACCTAAAGGCACAAGTTACTACTGCCCATAAAATAAATAAGAAAGGGTGACAGCAATGGAGTCGTTTTTTCCTTGCTGTATCTTTGCTCTGATACTACCAGCATTTGAAGTTCCTCATCTTAGCGAAAGAATATGAGGGGAGCAGTAAATTAAGACAATTTTTTATCCTATCATACTAGCTTCTTGTGCACCAATATTATATAATCTGAACCAATAATCTGAACCAGGTATAGAGGAAGGGGAAAAGGAACCGTCCTAAATTAAACAAGGGTCGTGCTAACTTATGCCCTAAAGATACAAATTAACATTTCCCTTATTTAACTCATTAACTTGTGCCTTAAGGGCGCAAATTAGCATTTCCCTTATTTTATATGGGTATTTTATATGGGTATGGATGACAACCAACTTTCTCAGTAGCTTCCTTGATGTTGACAAATACCACATAAATCACCATCTGTAGTTTTTCACTCCAGAACTGCATACGAGCTCAGGTACCCATTAAGATTCACGAGTAGCAACTAGTTGTTATAGTGGTATACTTGTTTCTGCAGTATTTTCTGCAATTTTCTAGTGCCTTTTGTCTAATTCTCATATCCTTCATCTTAATACCTCTTCCACTAATTCTCATACCAGATTTGACAGAACGAAACAACGATAGATCCTTGTTATGTCATTTGTAAACAAAATATCATAATAAACCAGCAACTCAGCAAACAAATCAGCATCTTGTGCAGATCTAAGGAGAATATGCAAGGAGCACTGATGTCTTAATTGAACACTGTTTACTCAGACATGAATATGATAGAAACAGAAAAGCAAAAACTTCAAATCCAAACCTATGAGTAAGCATTAACGGACAAACACACAATCTATTTCCAGGAATTAAAGAAACTAGTATCAGGTCACTAGCAATTAGCAAAGCATAACATTAACTAGTCTCAATGGAAGATTATCTGCACAAACTTGAATACACCTGAATGGTAATTTATTGAATTGCTATGAATATGATATACAGTGAAGTCAAAACAATCCAGAAGTGCAACATGATAGACACAAACCAATCAAATCAAATCAAAATGCAGTGAGGGGGAAAAATTGAACTAGTGTGTTTTAATTAAGGTATGAGATATATAATTACAAGAGCATAATGAAATAATTAAAGAAAGAATAATGGGCTAATTGTTAATTTTAAAAGAATAATAGACTACTTTTTTTGCTTAAATGGCTTTATCCATGGTGGACCATGTGATGTAAATTGTAATCACACACCCTACATTACATGTGCCACCATCCTCAAAAGGTACAATATGCTAGTGGAGGAAATATACGTACACAAAATTCACTATTTTCTGAGGTTGCAAACTTGAAGATATAGATTGTCAAACATAACATATTTGGACCAGTACGATTTATACTTAGAAACAGCAAGATTTAACCATGGCTTGAAGTTTCCGTTGTAGTGAACGACGGCGGCATTGTCTATCTCTGTTAGGTTCAGAGCCGGATCATAGCCAAGTCCCAAAACATGCCATCCTCGATCTAGCGGATAGGTCAGATTATAAAAGGTTATTAATCCTGGGGGCAAGGTTCCAAGCTTCCAGAGGGTTCGATCCTCATTCTGCAGAGAAGAAAACGATAAATCTAGTTCTGATAAGAAGAAACTACTATCTACAAACACAAAACAGTAAGACATGGCTTTATGGTAATTGGATTTGATGCCTGAAAATGAAGGGCACATTACGCACATAGGAATCTTCAAGCAAACAATTGCATTACATAATATTTAGAAAACAGAATGGCTTAAAATATTTAGATATATTTAGACAAATATAAAGGGAGGAATAAAGATTTGTGAATTTTACCAGATCTTGCCACCGATGATAGATTCCAGTGATGTTTCGTTTCTTCCACTCCTTCAAGTCAAAGACATTCATGCCAAATGCCCAACCACATGCATCGGGACTGAAGTTATTTGAGATCAGTGGATTGCTAAAGTTTAGGTATTTATCAAACCTATGGAAGCTTTCCTTGCATGTCTCCACTGAACCGATCACCATACCTTTCAAATCAATTGACCAGAGGGGTGTCAAATCTTTCTGCACAACAATGTCATCATCCAAGAATAGAATTTTGTCCAATTTTGGATAAACTTCAGGAAGGTAGAACCTTAAGTGATTGAGCATTGACAAATATTTGGGATTTCTATATTTTAGATTGTCAGAACCAGCAGAGAGGGAGGAAGGATGATTGGCTTTAAAGTAATACTCCTTGAGTCTTGCTGATTCAAGTTGACGTAAAACAGAACAATACGATGAATTTAGCCACTTGAAATCATCAATATTCTGAACATCAATGGTTGCTTTAGAAGGAGGGTTAGTGAGAAACCACATTCTCATTGCTTCAAAATTTAATTTGTCAGTTACTATATGGAATACATGCTTCTCAGGCTCGTTTGCATTCTGCGCAGTAGAATTAACAACCACAGATGTAGCAAGTACATTATCAGAAAATATAGCATAGTGGTAAAGAGATGGATCTTCAATCTTCTCTTTGCCAACATTTCCTTTCTTATGATATCCCTGTAGGTAATAATCCGCTGTGAGTTGCAAGGGAAGACAATGCAATGGTCTAGGCACTGTTTTCGCAGCTAGCTGAGTCAAGAATGCACTTCTTTTCCTCTGCATATTCGCTCTATTTTCGGTTGATTGAAGCATTGCCCTTAACTTCCTAGACACTAAAATGCAGTCATAAAGTTGGTCCTTTGCTATAGAAAGAACGTGACCCATAGCTTTTGCCCAATCGAGTGCTCTAGCAAAGGCAATAGGTAGAAACTTAATTATATGTAAAATGAAACAGCCTGATTAGTCTAAGAAACAAGACAAAGACTATAAAAGAAAATACCCAGTGTGAAGCTCGGCATCAGAATGTGCATCTCCAATAGCTAGTTGACTATCTCTGGAGTGTCTGACAAGAGCTTCGTAAAGCACAGTTTTGTTCATAGACTTTGCAATATTGGAATAAGCTTTGGCCATTATTATTTGGTCTCGCATGAGTTTAAGGGTTGAATCAGAATTTGGGTTTTCATACTCTTTCCTCCATATACTATACTTTCCCTTGATAGTGGTATCAAATCCTTTGGAGCGTTCAATTGCTGCTGATACAATGCGATTTTCAGTTTCTTTGTTTTGTTGAACAAGTTCAGCAGCGCGAGCTTTCCTTCTTTGTAACCGCATCATCTAAGAGATAAGAAACTATTAAAAAAGACCAAACCAACAGCAAAAAATAATAAAAATTCTCTTTACCCTATCATTCATTGTCCAACTGAGTTGCAAAAGACAAATTCTGATTATTACCCGGCGCTTGATTTTCACCGGAGTCATTGGTGAGGAATGGGGAATTTGAACTAAGCTTTCCTCAGGATAATGTTCATCTTCGGAGTGCTTGAGATTGTCTTCAAATCTTGAATCAGTTTGCAATGACTCCATTCCTCCCTGTAATAATATCAGATTGTAAATATTACCAGCTAGTCCAATTGGAATTGAAATTGGAATTCCATACACTTGAAGCAATAAATCGATATCCTAAGCAAAATACATTGCAGTTGGTTCATATATTCGAGTCTAGATTATAGCGAAGATGAAATACCTGTGAGTTGTTTTGATGTTCAGTGTTGACATTGGTAGGATTTTCCCAAACCCAAGAAGCAGATAAGTCCATCGTTTTCAACCTAGCTAGCCGAATATGACCGGATGCATCGCTATATGCTGCAATTATATCAATGTCCTGCGTAAATTCATCATTAATATTATTATTGTATGATGATCTATGAAGCACGGACACCTCTAGGACTATGGGTGTCGCGGTTTCCGACACTTCTACGACACTAGTATGACACGTGTCGGACAACTAGGACTGGTGACCTAAATAAAATTGTTTTTTTCTTAACTTCAAAACTCCTAGGACCGGTGTCTAACACCTATAACACTCATACGAGCCGTGTCAGACAACTCAGACAAATATCTAAAACTTTGTTTTTCCTCTCTTGCTTCCCGAACCGTAGATACAAGAGTTACATATATTTTGAGATATGTTGATCAATTAGGAGGTTATAGACATTAAGGCTTTGTTTGCGAGTTTAGAGGGGAATGGAGGGGAGGGCTTTGAAAATAAGGAATGAGCAAGTGAAAGAAATAGAGGATATTGGGGGTTCATTTTTTTATCAAAATACAAAATCCTCCTCATTTGGGGAACTAAAAAAAATCTCAAACAAAGCCTAAAGTGGATTATAAGATTTTTAGCTCTTTTGATAGTAGATGAATAAATAAATGTCAAATACCACGAAATCTTGTTTTAGAACTTTTTCTTAGATGCTTATGTATGTAGTTTGATTTTCATGTTAGACCATCTATAAATAAATTAAAATATATAAAGCAGTGTTGCGTCGGTGTCCGTGAGGGAGACCATGCTTCGCAGATAATGATGATGATTTGATCATATATGTGATATAATAATACCTTATCATAAGGATAATTGCGGATTGGAGTTGTAGTAACATCTGGTTCCTGCTTGGTGCGATGACATTGGTCACAAGATGCTACTCTGCATAGAGAGAAAGTAATTATTATTATTATTATTATTATTAATTATTAGAAAGCAATGATTAGAAGAAAGAAGAGGAATTGAATGAATAGTTAGTTAGTTAGTTACATACATGGGTGTGGAATCAGCAACAAACAAAACCTGCAAGGACACAATATACGGAAGGCGTAAACCCTAAAAATCGAATGAAGAAATGAATTGGAAAGAATGAATGAGAAATTACCGAAAACAAAAAGAAGAACATAAACAGTAGTGGGAAAGTCTCCATGATCATGCGCGTGAGTTAGAATCGGAAATCAACGATTTATCAATCTTCTCTACTCTTACATCACTGTGTCTGTGTCTGTGTCTTTGTGTGTTCATACGACTAGATCAGATCAGATTATTCATCTATCTATCTATTTTTAATTCAAATCTACACAGATTTTTTCAAAAAAAATTGCAAAAATACATTAGTTACAAACAAATCTAAATCAACAAAAAAAAATTGCCTTGAAAATCTAAATAATAAAAGTCTTAAATTCACAATTTAAAAAATGTTTAAATTTAAACAACATCCTAAAAGTATTTTCTGTCCTAAAAAAAATCCTAAGAGTGTCTTTGGATAGGAAAATGTTTTTAGGAAATGTAATGTTCTGACTGAATTCAAATACGTTGAGGTGAATTTTATTGTTTGATTGATAATTTGAAATTTTTTTAAAAGATAAATGATATTTGAACATCCACTTTTTGACAACTTTCTTTTTCATGTTCATGTTATTTTTTACTTTATCTCTTTATTACTTTTGTTTTTTTAAAGCTACCTACCTTTTCTTTTTAAATTATAGTTGTTCTATTTTATTTTTTTAAAAGAAGTTGTTCCATAAATTGTCAACCAAATGGTTGTTCATATAACACTCCTCTTTTAAAATGATGAGATTTTATGAAGTATTTTGTTCAAGTTAAATTTATAGACTTTCAAATGACACCTAAAAGTTAGGAATTTCAAAATTCTTCATTCTTATAATTTTTCAAATTTTGCATTTTGGTTCTCAAATTTTCAATATGACACCAATAAATTTCAAAAAAATTGTAAATTGACCCCTCAAAATTTTCAAAAAATTATAATTTGACCCCTCATTTTTTTTAAAATTACAAAATGACCTCGAATTTCAATTTTTAGATTTGGCCCAAAAAAATTAAATTTATAAAAGTTGCTAAAAAATGATAATAATGAAATTTTTTATTGCTCCATCCAAATAAAAGTATTGAGAAATGAAAATCATTTAATTGAATCATTTAAATTGCGTAGAATTTTAAATTCTTTAAAATTTCTCAATTACCTCATCCAAACACACTCTAAAAGTATTTATTAGTATTTTCCATACTTTTTTATGTTTGATGTCCTTACAAATTGAACAAGATACTACCTCAACGCTAAATACAAATTATCATTAATTTTTTTTTACCGTTTTCAAAATACCTTTTTAAAATTTTAAGGGTTTTAATTTATTTTTTTTACCAACATGCCTTCCATTTTTTCTTTTTTAAGGAGAACAAAATTTTAGTTGTCAGCTTATCATTACACAAATATCAATCATTGCTTAATAGTTTTACAATTTCAAAAGCTTTTT
>Ga0228710_1000967_pt1 | contig 41066 bp, 19 predicted proteins | sample MedpolnodulmetaG_FD_177995 | JGI IMG/M metagenome (GOLD analysis project Ga0228710, IMG submission 177995) | Root nodule microbial communities from Medicago polymorpha collected in Santa Monica, California, United States - pink nodules | ecosystem: Host-associated > Plants > Roots > Nodule... | reverse complement strand
AAAAACACAAATAATAGACTTTTTAAATAGGCTTTGAGGCCTTATAGTGAAATAGGTTTTTAAAGCCTTATAGCAATAGACAAGCCTTACAGTGAAATAGGCTTTGAGGCCAGTTTAGCCTATTTAGAAGTAGAGAAAATTGAATATTTTATGACTTTAATATGAAGTAGGCCTGTACATAGGCTTCTAGGCCAGGTTTTTAAAAAGGCTAGGCCAGACCAAAAAAATAGGCCTATGAAAAGCAATAGGCCAGGGTTAGGCTTGCTAAAAATTTCGTAGGCCAGACTCATGCCTATCAAAGCCTGGCCTGACCTGTCCTATTCCCATCCCTAGGTGAGAGCAATTCTTAGGCACCAAGGAGGCACTACAAAAAATCTCATGTGCGGCTCAAAATTGTTTGTTGCGGCAGTTATTAGTACGAATATAAATTATTTTTGTACATCAATTGTAATATTACAAGGTGTAAAATAGTCCAGCAACCTCATGAATGTTGAGAAAGTAAACTTAACTCTTCAATTATATTGTAGAGTTTATCTAAGATCTCTTCTATTTATGTATGGACCTCTCCTTATTTTCCCTAATGTAATGTTATCCTTCTACTTCTCTGATGCATGTACACACATACAACTAGATCAAATAAGGTTCACTTAATGCTAATTCATAAAACAACAAGAACTTGATAAAAAAATAGAAGCATTATAACAGCAACTTGAACCAAGTTTACACCTATCAACATTTCCTTCTCCAAACACAAGAAGGATCCTCTGGTTAGGGGACCAGCAATGCCTTTACAATAGCAGTGTGCTCTGTTAATCTCAAGGTTGGTTGATGAGAGTGCTGATTCCATACCGAAAGCAGCTCATAAAAATCATAATATTGAACAAGAGGTGAATTAACACTCTAGAATAAATGTACTAAACAATAATGTATTCGTGAATTAAAACTCTAGAACAGCAAGGCATGACAAAGGACATAAATGAACAAAATTAGGTTTTTAGACTACGCAAAATCTTAAACAAAGGCAGAGGAAAACTTCAGACATAACATAGTTTTTTTATACCCGCCGTAACAAGACCGCCGTAATTCTCAAGTTTTTTTTTTGTAGCGAGGTGAATATATATATATATATATATATATATATATATATATATATATATATATATATAAGTACTATCGTAAGATTCAAGAACGTAAGGTAAAAGAAGTATTGAAAAGGATGAATAATGACAAGGAAGTTGGGTCAGACAACATACATATTGAAGTATAGAAAAGTCTTTAAGATAAAGCATCGAGTGACTTACCAAACTTTTCAACGAAATTATGAGGAGAAAACCAAATGTTGGATGAGTTGAGAAGAAACACTGTAATTTTGATATATAAGAACAAGTGGGTATACAAAACTGTGAAAATTATAGGGGGTTTGAATTTATGGGTCATACCATAAAGTTGTGGTAAAAAAGTGATTAAGTGAAGACTAAGAAAAGAGATACTAGTTATTGATAACAAATATGGTTTTATGGCATAAAGGTCAACCATGAAAGCAACCGACTTACTGTTTATCGGTGCTTTTGGTAAACAAGACGACTAGTTTTGATTATTACAAGCAAGATCAAAACAGAAATCCTAAGACATGTTGTGCAATCATTTTCCAAAAAATACATGAATGTTCATCATATTCATAAGTTGCTTTATGAACTAGACCAATAAAACTGTTTTTTGTTATGAAGGTAACGTCTTTCGACAGAAAGCAGTAAAGAAAATGCAAGTAAAAAAGACTTAAAAGTTTAAACGCAGAAACTTAAAGAAATGTAAATTGCATTACATTTCAATGTAAAGGTGATTCAACAAATCAAGTTACATACATTATGTGACTCTTTTCTCTAGACGCTGATACTTCCAGTGCTAGAATTCAATAAATGATTTAAGACCTGTTTTTCCTATGAAAAACTATTATTTATACATAGAAGAAATAACTGCAAAAACTAAACTGCTAAGAACTGCACTTCCTTGACCAGAAACTGCCTGTCTCCCACGTCCTGGACATTTGAAGCCAACTTCTTCACCAAACTAACTTCCTGTCAAATTGTGGCTTCTGTCAAACGATCTTAGTGTCAGTCGAACCCAACAACCCGCAATCACAGACTTAGGGAATTTTGCAGTTTTGAACCTCCTTTTACTTGTCGAATGTGCATAAGATAAAATACGGTCCAACACTTACTATGTCGTGTGATTGAGCGGTATCGGAAGAATAAAAATACTTGCACTTAGTTTTTATTTATTTCGGAAAGGCGTGTGATAGAGTTCCTAAAGAGATTTTATGGAAACCTCGAGACAAAAAGTGGTAATAATTTCCTATATTCGTGCTATCAAAAAAATGTATGAGGGAGTCTTGATTTGTCAATAACCAACATGGAAATAAATTAATTTTAGAAGGCATGGAGATGTTGTGTTGGATGTGTGGTAAGACTTGACATGATAGGTTAGAAATGACAACATTAGAGAGAGAGAGAGAGAGAGAGAGAGAGAGATGCTCCTATAGTAGAAAAGATGGTGGAAACTAGGATTAGATGTTTTTAAGTTCTTGAGAGAAATCTTGTATATTCTATAGTTGTTGAGTTTTGACTCAAAATTTGATGTTTGGGCTTCTTCAAAATCGTGGTGTGATTTTGAAAATCATGTCCCGGTTTGACTAACGAAAACTTTCTGCAGTGTAAATAATAGTGAATCATGATGCGATCCTGACAAATTGTAGCGTAATTTTCTCAGGATCTACACACTATATAAGTATTATTCAACCCATTTGATGGGTAATCTTATGAAACTAAATGAGGGAACTTTATGGAACTTAGAGGTTAAGAGTTAAGTGTCTTTGGGTGAGATTATTGGTCTAGAAAGAATTATAAACACCTTGGGAGATCAAAATCATTGAGTTTCTCGATGACGGGAAGAGTATCGGGAAAATGGTAGAAATTGGTTTGTTTTATGAGAGCTTGTTAAAACTAATTTATTGTAATACTTTTACATATCTTTTTAAAGAAATCATTGATAGTAAAGTGGATTCATCTCTCTCTCCCCAGACATTGATCATTATTGGGCCGAATTAGATGAACAAATCTTAGTGTGTTTGTTTCTTTTTTATGTTTATCTTTTCCTTCTATTTTGTGCTTTACAGTTGGTTACTATATTAGATCTAGGTATGTTATTATTGTTGTTTCTTGAGGCTTCTTTGAAAGTGGTTATTACTTCCTTAGCTCCACAACAATTGGCACCAACCATGGGGCAAATGGGTAAATTGGTTAAGGAAGTATCATAGGTTCGAAGTGGGACATCGAGAAATTCATTTGAGATAATAATTTATGGTTATGGAAGGTTAAGATAGAAGTAGTTTTGATACAACAAAAGTGTACAGAAACTTTAAAGGGTGAGGTAGTGTTATCAGTCACAAGCGTAGATGACCAAAATGATGGACAAGGCCAATAATTCCATTGTCTTGTGCCTCAGGGATAAATTTTTGATGGATGTCCCAAAGGAAACTATCGTGACATCGATGTGAGATAAGTTGGAGTCATTGTATATGACCAAGTGATGACTGAGAAAATTGTAGGTTATTACGTTGCAGTTGTCCCCCATTATCTATGAGAAATTGAGTGATTGCATGGCTCGTAGCATCTAATCAGTGACTGTTTAGAAATTTATGATTTTAATTAGCTTTTAGTGTTATTTAGTCTTTTGGAACTAGTAATGCTCGTTTCGTTTGTTTTAAGGAACATGATGAAGATTGGCTCTGGAGATTCTGGAAGATAAAGCGTGGAAAGGATGCTGGCAAAGCATGAAGATACAACACTAGGAGAATGTTACAAGATATATCGCTACGGATCACATAGTACGGTCATACAATTGTACGAACTATTGTGGCCCTTGTCTATCATTTCTTGAGGGCTAAGTTCTATGAGTTGGCACAATGATTGTAGTACGAGGAATAAAAGAATATGTTGTGTGCTGACAAGATAAAATAAAGACACCTCATAGGGGAAATGACTAAAGGATATAACTTGTAGTGGTTGATTATGCTATAAAATGACAACCACATGTTATTGCCTATGGCCTAAAATTGAGCGGCCAAGTTCCAGCTAGGGTTAGCAGCCACTAGAGTTGTCAATTCATCTCGTCTTCTTCATATATGAGCATGAGCTATAGTTCTTAGTTAATTAGAGTTAGGATTACTTGGGTGATGCTTATTCTCATCTCATTCCTTGTTGGAGTGTAATCTATTCATACTTTTCTATATCTATTAATATAGCTTTTTCATGATTTCATTTATGTCTTCTTTCATCTTTGTTTTTGTGGTTATGCTCATCATGATCTAAACCCCTTTTAAGTTGTTTAAACACGGTGTGGTTATAATATTCTTTGCTTAAGATTTGAAGAGCTAAAGCTTCATGCTTGTTTTAAATAAACTATTTTAACGATAATCTTTACAAGTAAAACTTGATCACTTTTAATTTTATTGTCGAATTCCCTTAGAAACACTTAGAGATGTGCGAATATCTATCTAGGATTCTTGTCATAGGATATGGCTCAGCCTCTCCCTGAAATTATTCAATAGGATGGAAGGCATTCCAGGGGTTGATGAGGCAAGGATGAAAGTTTGTGGAACTACATGGTGTAGTTGGATGCAAGGATGAGGAGTAAGGTGGTTAATGATTAAATTGACATGACCACAAATTAGATTTAAGGTGGAGAATTTTTTTGTTTGACTCCAAACTTGATGTTTTTGTTTCTTCAAAATCGTGGCACGATTTTGGAAATCGTTGCGTGATTTGATTTGGCATAAAATTGTGGCGCAATTTTTTCTTGGATCCGAGCATTATAGTATATAAGTATTATTTGACCCATTTGATGGCTAATATCATAAAACCAAATGAGGAAACAATTGAGTGAGATTTTTGGTTTGGGAAACAATTGTAAACACCTTCGAGAGTGAAATCAATGAGTATCTTGATCACGGGAAGAGATTCGAGAAAATGATAGAAATTATGTTTGTTCTTTGAGAGCTTGTTGAAGAAAACTTATTTGAACCCTTTTGTATCTCTTGTAAAGAACACATTGATGGTGAAGTAGGAAGAGAAAGTCATTATTGGGTCGAACTTGGTGAACAAATCTTGGTGTGTTTGTTTCTCATCTCTTTTTTTTTCTTGTAGTTTGTTCTTTATACTTGGTTACTAGATTAGATTTGTGCACGTTGATGTTGTTGTTGTTTGAGAGTACTTTGAAATTGGTTACTACTTCGGTTGCTCCACATATCTAAGTTTATTTGTGTGATTTTGAGTCGGATTCACAACAATAGTTAAGAGAGTAGATCGAGTAGTCAAATATTTAGACGCAAAAGAAGATCTAGAAAAACTATTAAGAAATATCTAGAGATTAATGAGTAAGATAGTAATATGGTATATGATAAAGTATTATGGTGTCATTTGATCCATAAAGAAGATCTCACTTAGTGGGATAAAACTTAGTTGATGTTGTATTAAAAATAAAGGAAACTAACCAAGTGGTTTCAACTTTTAGATAGGGTTAGATGATCATGAATCTAATAGTAAGTGTACATCGATTTGTGAAAGTTATAAAAGATCAAGACAAAATAGTAATAGTAGTCATTTAACTTAATATATGATGAAAAAATTGAGTTTGTGAAATGGTAAGTTTTTGTCAACAGAGGGGAAGGTGACTAATCAATTTGGTGCTGAGTTACTTTCCTTCGTACTTTTTCTATTTTTACAAAGCTCCTTAGAAGGTTTTAAAGTAGATTCAACTTATTCATAGAAGTTTTTCTGTGTGGTGGATTGTTAGAGTAGATTAAAATTACGTGGGTCAGTTGCACAATAGTCTATTGAATCGTGATGCTTATGCTACCGATAATTCAAACTCATTATGGTGGCGTGATATTTTGCAGTATGGTTTCTTGATCGTAGGTAATATCAATTTGTTCTCAAACAACATCAAGAGTTATCTTGGCAACGATTCTGACATCAAAATTTGGAAAAGACATAATCCAAAAAATAGACCAAAGTAACCTAAAAAAAAAAGACATATCGTGAGAATTGGTTTATAATGTGTTACCACAACCAATAATTGAAATGTTATGATCACTACCAACATTAGTTTGATTGTTTATATTGGAATAAGACGTAAGATTGCCTTTGTTTGCCGTCATGTGAGAAAACAAAGGCAATGAAACTTTAAAATGGGAATCACAAACTCCAAATCAAAATTCTCATCACCGCCACCGGCAAACAAAGGCAATCACAAACAAAGGCAATCTTACGTCTTATTCCAATATAAACAATCAAACTTTAAAATGGGAATCACAAACTCCAAATCAAAATTCTCATCACCGCCACCGGCACTGAATTTGATTCATCTTCATGCAAACGACTCAAGGGATTCACTCAATCTTCCTCCTCCTCGGCCACCGCCACCACCTCCGCCGCCTCCGGTGGTGAGTATATCTTCTTCTGTTTCAAGGAATTATCAATCGACCCGGTCTATGAATCATGGAGTGGATTGTACATCTGATAACAGTGTGAATGTGAAGAAAGCTTTAAAGGAAGATGATGAAATTGAAATGGATGAAGCAAAACCTAAATTGAAAGCTCTGCATTAGGATTCATGCTACTTCAGGTCGTGCTAATGTATGAGACCAATTAAAATCAAGCTCATTTCAGTGATCCCAAAATCTTCTCTCTCTGCTTTTTTTTTTCAATTGATGGAGATAAACACAGATGAGAAGAGAAGATGAAGATTTTTTTGTTAATGTTTTAAGTTATTTAATTTTTTTTTTGAGGAAAGAAGGTTGTTTAAAAAATGTAAATTAGTTAATCTAATTGAACAAAAAAATGAAAAAACAAGCTATAATTTAGTGTAAATATATTAACCCCTTTTTTTAATCTTTATTTTATTTTATTTTGCAAGAATCTTTATTTATTTTTTAAATAATGACATTTTATTATATTTAACTATTTAAAAAAAATTGAGGTGCAAATTCCACCTGTACCCAAAAGAAATTGAAAAAGAAAATTAATTATACAATCATCACGCTACATTATCAAAAATTGTTTACTCATCACCACACATCAGCAAAATTACATAGTCAACGTGCTATATCAGCGATTCTGCACAGTCATATGCATTTAGGGTTTAAAACCAAAGAATATTCAAATACAATAATGAAATCTAAAAAAAAATAAAAATACAAGTAACCGAAAATGACATATAATACATATATGTTAGAGTCAAAACACTATTAACCCTTAAAACTAAAACTTATGGTTTTTATGCAAAAAAAAAAAAGATAAACAAATTGCAAACATGCAACGAAGAAAACCCAAAAACATTAACTAAAGAATCTGAAAATATGAAGAAGTTTCGAAATGAGTTACTCTGAAGAATGAACACGGCAGTTTGTTAAGACTAATGGAGCAAACCCTAAAACCATAACAAAAAATAATAGGATGAATGTTCTAAATTGGTGCAGAAAAGAATGTGTGAGTGTTTATGGGGGAGGAAATAAAAATCAAATAGATGTATTGTGAGTGTGCTTATCAAAGTAAGGTAGTATTTAACAGAAGGGTGTGAAGGAAAGGTGGTATTGCCAGGAATCAGAACAGATAATATATGAAGTATATATATACACAAACGAATCATGGAAATATTGTGACTTTTGGTTTAAAAGGAGTAGTGGGAAAAACAGAAGGTGCTTTTAGATATAGAATGAAAATTAATTGGAAAAGAAATAAGTCATAGTGTGCATTAATTAGTATGAGTAGGAGTAGTAGAAATATGTTTAGTAGGTTAAAATGACGATTAAAGCCCTTAATAGAATAATTTAGTGAGGGTGAATGGGGTTAATCAGGAGATTTTGGTGGTAATCAAAACTCTTGTTATAGTAGTAGAAGTAGTAGATTCCACTAAAAATGAATTTGACCATTACATATAAAAATTATGATATACAAAGCTTAATTGAAAAAAAAAATCTTAAAATGTATAGTTACTTATTTATATTTTTCTCCAATCTATTATCCATAAAAAGTAAGGTAATTCTAATTAAGAAAATTTACGTATGGCATCGCTTCATGCATCCGAATTCTCTCCAATTTCATACTTCTCTAACTTGTTGTCATTTTGGACCTTTGTGAATGCTAGTATGTTTAATCGTGATACTTATGCTACCAATAATTCAAACTTGTCATGGTTACAGTATGGTTTCTTGGTCGAAGGCAATATCAATTTGTTCTCAAACAATATTAGGTGTTATCTTGGCAACGATTCTGACATCAAAATTTGGAAAGACATAATTCAGAAAGACCATAGTAACATACAAAAAAAGACAGCATTGCCGCAACCAATAAATGGAGTGTTATGATTACTACCAACAATAATATGATCGCTTATATTGGAATAAGACATAAGATCATCTCTAATTGTTGTCATGTGAGATGTAATAGGGTCGGTGATTATTATCCTCTCACTCCAAGACCGTACACTCAAAGCACAACACCTTCCACCTTCTCCGTTTTATCCAATGAATTATGGCATAATTGTTTAAGACACCTGAGAGCATCTATTTTGAATTCTCTTTACCGAAACAATTTTATTTTATGTAATAAACTTCAGAACAATTTGATTTACCAGACTTGTCAATTTCGAAATGAACAAATCCCTTAATAAAGTGATTTAGTGAGGGTGAAGGAGGTTAATCAGGAGATTTTGGTGGAAATCAAAACTCTTATTATAGTATTAAAAGTAATAGATTCCACTAAAAACGAACTTGACCATTACATATAAAAATTATGAGACAATAAGTAATTGTTTCAAATAATATCTACCCTAAACAACATCAAAATAGTAAGAGCGATGAGAGAAGCGACAGAACTACAGAGAGACAAGAGCGTACGTGAGAAAAACAATGAGAGAGGCCGCACGCGAGCATGAAGCGGGCAACCACGTCGGAGCTTCGCACCGGCTGAGAGGCATCATGGGGTGAAGAGGGCTCCTGGCAGGGTGCCACAAATTAGGGGAACGGGGTAGAATGGTCTAATGTGTGAGTGCGACGTCGAAAAGCGTATGGACAAGATTATCTTGGTCAGGACAGGCGGCGGGGGAATTTGAGGCATGGAGGCATAGGGGCTTATGAGGATTACGACCGAACACGGTTTCGGTCGCCTGATGGGCAGCGAGGGTGGAGTACAGGCTCACGGAGGAGTCGCTCACGACCGGTGAAGGATAGGATAAAACCTAGTCGGCCGTATGGAGAGGGGAGGATTACTCAGCTGTATGGCGGTGACAATCAGGCAGTGTATGGGGAAGAAAGCAATCGTCACAACCGGGTGAATACACATGAAGAAGAAACAGCTGGTTGTTGAGAGAGGCACTTTGGCTAGAATTTATGGGGTACCTCTTCATGCCTGGAATGTGAATTTTTTTAAGTTATGTGTGTTTGATATCGGAAGGTTATTGAAAATAGATGATTTTACTATGGAAAAGGAGAAGTTCGATTATACTCGTCTTTTGGTGGCCACCAAATCTTTTGATATCCTTAATACATCGGGTTCTCTTATGGTTGACAGGGTGTTATTGGAATTTAAAATAATAGAAGAGTGGGGTTTTTCCTTAGGGGAGGACGCTTGTTTGTTTGACGAAGGGGATGCGAAGGACTTGGATACTCAAGCTCATGATGCAGATCACCTAGTTTCAAACGATCATAGGGAGGTAGAGGTGTTGGTTGATCAAATTTCAAAGGATTGGGAGGAACCGATAGACACTAATCATTTGCTGCGGGATTCGTCTCCTCCTAATATGCCTGATTCATGAAGGTGACAAACAAGTAACAGGATTTTGTTCTGAGGATCCGGTTGTTTCTTCGGTTGTTTCTTTGAAGAATAGGTTACCAGCTAAGAATAGGAAAGATGTTTTAAAGGTGTTGAAACGAAGTGTCAGGAGGAATAAGGGGTTTGTTAAGGGAATGTGGGGAGGGTTTTTGATAATAAGGAGGTTATTTCAGGCGAAGATTCGCAGTCATCTGTGAATAATGATTGTTAGAGTTGGGTGGTGTTACATGGGAATGAGGAAATGGGGGTTGAGGATGTGTGGGGCATAGGTAAGGAGATCGGGGTGAAGTTTAATGGTGATAAGGCTAACATGTTTAATGTCTTGTCTCGAGCTAGTCGAAAGAGTTCGGGGAGGGGGGAGAAAGGTGAGTGAGGGTGGTGTGATGCTTTTGAGACGGAGGGTGTGGTGATGGGCGGTTCTATGGCCCGGAGACCGTGGGCACTCACCTGGGCTCCGGCCCAAAATTTTTTCAATTTCTTATGTAAATCCCTATGAATTTCTTATATAAAGCCCTATAAATTGGGAAATTTCGTTAGATTTTTTTATTATTTGCTTGCAATTTCTTATGTAAACCCCTATAAATTTGTTGTAATTTTTTTTTGCCCGGGCTTTACTATAATCCTGGCTCCGCCACTAGGTGTGGTTGTAGGAGGTGGGGGTGTATGTGAGGGCAGTTGTGAGGTTAAGGAGGGGAGGAAGTGGTGTGTTATCAATGAAGATTTATTTGTGGAATGTGAGGGGGTTAGGAGGAATAAATATATGTATGTATGCATGTATGAATGTATGTATATATATAAGCGTGGTAAAGTACATGAAAGAAAGCAAAGATACTTGTGTCAAGTGAAGTGTATCAAAGATGAAGAATGTAAAGTTTTACTTCATAAAAAAATGTAAAGAATGGATGGAATAAGGATTTCCATAACTTCTTAATTGAGAGATATGAGATCTTATTGGAGATAGACAGACTAGGCATTAGAGAGGATGACCAAAATTATAAGTACTTTCTCTAGATTTAAGAACATGAGGTAAAAAAATTGTTGAAAAGGATGAATAATGACAAGGCAGTTAGGCCAAACAACATACATATTAAAGTAAAGAATTTTTTCAGAGATAAAGACATTGGGTGACTTATCAAAAATTTCAACAAAATTATGAGGGAAAACCAAATGTCGGTTAAGTAGATTTGATCATAATAATTTAATTTAAATTTGATTAAAATAATTTAATTTAGAGAATAAGCAATTTACTACTTCCATGTTCGAACGGAATTAGGGTTGTCAGTCCAAATATGCTCCATCTAAAATTTGGTATAGAAAGGAACATATACAAATTAAATCAGAGAGTTGAATCATAAATTGAATAAAACATTTATTAATTGAATCCAACAAATAAGAACCAATTCATCGTGGGACCCTAATCAAAGAGGTTTATTTGCACATGGCAACAAACCTTATTACAAAACAATAGAAAAACATACCTTAGAAAGAACAACAAGAGGATGGAGATCCTCTGCCTTGAAGCTCTAAAGTTTGACCCTTGTCTTGTACTGCTAGCTTTCTGATTGAATAAAACAATGCCCAAGGGTTTCTATTTATAGTACATCATTATTTAGGTGTTAAGAGAAGAAATTTGAGCTTTTCCATCGATTAAGCTTGAAAAATAAGTAAATAGTAGTTTCTTACCGCAAGTTAGGGCTGCCTCGTGCGCAAGGGCGCATGGCTAAGCGCAAGGGCACATCAGGCAATAGCCTGTGTGCAAATTTTACAGTTTTTGTCCCTTTTTTAGCGTTCTTCCGTCTTGAAATGCCTTGGAACTTGAAATGAATTTTCTTCAACTTGTATTGTCTTCAAAGACCTTTTAAAATTTAAAAAACCTATTTTGATATCTTCATATCCTCGATCCTTTAATTGGTGTCAGGTTGCTGATTTGCATGATTTCTCGTTAAAAAGACTCAAAAAGCTTATGAAGTTGTATGATTTAGGATAAATTTGAATTACAACGACTCAAATGAAAACAATACAAAATGGTCATCAAAGGATTGACAACTCCTCTAAATGATCTCCATATTTACTTCAAACACAAAGAAAATAACCAAAATCAGAGGCAAAAATGTCATATGATGTTCCATCATCACCCTGCTCATTGATAAAGTATCAGTTGAGCTGATTTGTTATGGGGTGTGAGGTAGTTGATAGGTACTAGGTTGAGATTTCACATAAGTGTGTGGAAATTGAGTTGAAGTGTGGTATTTTAGATTGGTGGACTTGAACCATGGGTTCAGAATGAATAATATGAGGGTTTTCCAACACAGTTTGATGAACGTCTTCTAAACCAAAAAATGCACAACATGTCCTAGGATTTCTGGTTTGATCCTGCTTGTAATAACCAAAATCATCCCTTTGTTGTTTACCAAAAACACACGTAAACAACGACTAATGTCTATCTGATTATTGCCCCCATTGTTTTGTCTGTTAATGAGAATTGGGGTCCCAAACCCTTTCAGATGTTGAATTGTTGGGCAGATGTTCCGGGTTACAACTAGTTTATTAGTGATCAGTGGATATACTTTTCGGTGGATGGTTGGGGTGGTTTCTTCTTTAAAGAAAAGCTAAAATAAATGAAGGCGCAATTGAAAGAGTGGCACAAAAAACATTCAAAAAATGTATCGGCAAAAATTTCTTCCTTGAAGAAGCGTATAGCCTTTTTAGACATTAAAAGGGAGGGCGCTACTCTTGATGATGTGGAGGTGGAGGAATTAAGTGCCTTAACCGCTGATTTTCATTCCCTATCTCGGGCGCATACCATTATTTGTTGTCAGCAGTCTCGGTTGAATTGGTTGCGCGTATGTGATGCAAATTCTAAGTTTTTCCATGGCTTCATGTCTCGTCGGCAACGAGGAAACTCAATTTCTTCTTTCTTGGTGGATGGGGCGCAGGTAGAACGGTTGCATGCGGTGCGACATGCCGTTTTTCACATTTTGAAGCTCATTGTAAGGGGGATAACGTAGAAAGACCTACTGTGGAGAATTCGACAACGTGCTAGTGAGGACAAAACACACTGAAAAGACTTGTGTTGGTTTGTGTTTGTGGGATCATTCGACAATACTTAAAGTCGTCTTTGTTGTTACATGAATGAACATGTACTTTGCTAGTGTTCAAAAAAGCAGAATTCAAGTTTTTTTTATTGTGTTTTATAATTTGTGTTTGCATGTTTGTTGCATTTAATAGTTGCCCCTATCTATGATTAAAGGAAAGAAATTTAAAACAAAATAAAATAATGGAAGGTTGCCCTTTTCGATTTAGTTAGATGTAACTGTGGAAAATTGATTACCGATGATATGTTTAATAATGATTTTAATTCTAGATGTTCTCTTGAAAAACTCATTGAAACAAAGAAACAAAACATAGAAATTTTACAACATAAAGTGATCAATAAATTTCTATTTACTACAAGCTTACGAAAAAGAAAGAAAATGGCCAAAACTATCAAGTTCGTTAATTTATTGATCCTCTTTATTTTCACGTTTCTTGTTGTAACTGACGCTAGTAGTAACCCATATCCGTATCTTTTTTTAACTTTCTTGTTTATATTAAATACAAAATATTTCATCCCTTACATTAATAGTTGTTTCTTATATTTTATATTACAGCAACCATAAGGTGCGTGGGAAATTCTGATTGTAAACATCATATTTGTATGTATCCTCTTGTTCCAAGGTGTAAGTATCCTCACTGTCGGTGTATCAGCCTCTATAATATGACAAATTTGTGTAAGAGATTCATAATGAAAACTCAAGGGACGAAGTTAAAATGTTATTTTGAATAATTATAAAATGGTCATTACTGATTAGTGCCACCGATATAATAATATTAAATATTTCGTCCCCAATATTTTGTTTGAAATGTAAATGTCGATGATAGTAATTGTAATAGTAAATTTTATTTCCTTCTAAACCTAAAACTTTATTTCCATGGCATATCAATATTTATTTTATAATGGTGTTACATTTATGACTTGTCTCACACTTTAATTTAAATAATGTTGTCCTTTGAACTTCCTAGGCATGCATATAAGGTAATACTTATATGATGAAAGTGTTGTCACTTTTGTTTGCTTTTGGACGATATGAAGAATAATAATGTCACAACGTGATTATAATCAACAATTAAAAGATGGTATCTGTCATAATAAAGTGCACAAATAATAGTATGCGTTTCAAGAAACATTTTAGGAAACAAACTCTCAACGATTAAGATAAATTTTAGGTAACGTTGTTCTATACATGCTTCAAAATTATAGCAGAAAGTACATAACATCTAGCTTTATGTTTATTTTGGTCATCTTAAACATCTCTTATCTAAAAGAGAGTGCACGAGACAAAATATTGTATAGTTAATTTAATAAAGACCGAATTCATCAACTTTTTTCGCTCATGAACTTTTAAAATTTCCTTAGAAGTGTTAACGTGTTGCATTCTTAACATATAAGAGATCTGAACCATCTTATCCAAAAAAAATTGGATTAAATTGATATGTTATGTCTTTGTAATGTTTAGAATACATTGATAGAGAGTGAGTTTTAGTGCTAGATTACTCCAATTTAACAAAAGTAGCAAAAGAAACGTTGGTAGAATCAAAAGATTTTTTTACCCAAGGGTAAACAAATTTGATGGTAGAAAGAAAATGTTCAAGATAAAGCTGGAATAAAAAATGAATGTTTTAAAGTTTAGTCTAACCTTAAAAATATCAAGGAAGCTAAGAAAAAGGCCAATAAAGTGGTGACCGGTCATAACTCAACATTTTGATTGGCCAGATCAATCCATAGTATTAAGAAAGTGAAAGTGTGAATTCTGAGAGGAAGCATAAAGAACATATTAAAGCAAATATGTTATTATTGAATTGAGTTTGTTATAATGGTGGTGAATTCTATTTATAAGCTAACACAATTGCAAACTAGTTATCATGCTCTACTGTACTCTATCATAGCTTTTCTAACTGTCTTAAGACTTGCACAAGCTTATGTGGCAAGTTAGTTAGAGATATAAGTGGTAGCTTATTCCTCAAGTAGTCTCTCTTTTTATTATATTCTCAACACTTAGGCACCAAGGAGGGGGATATATATATATATATATATATATATATATATATATATATATATATATATATATATAAGCTTGGTAAACTACATGAAAGAAACTTGAGATACTTGGATGAAGTAAAGTGTACCAAAGATAAAGAATGTAAAATTTTGGTTCATAAAAAAATGTAAAGGATGGATGGAAGAAGGATTTCCACAACTTCTTTGAGGGATATGAGATCTTATTGGAGATAGACAGACTGGGCATTAAAGAGGATGAACATGAGGTAAAAAAAAAAGTGTCGAAAAGGATGAATAATGACAACACAGTTAGGTCAGACAACATACATATTAAAGTGTAAAAAAGTTTTGAAGCTAAATACATTGGGAGTGTAATTCATGCTTCTTTTAGGGGAAGGGGTGTAATTTATTCTAAATTTAATTATGTATTTGATTTGTAATGTTAAATAATTAAGAAAAATGCTAACAAGTGTCCTTAGGACATTTGTTTATAAGTTTAAAGTGAAAATTTTATCTTGAAAATTGTGTATCAAAGACATTGAAACCATAGTTTTGAAAACCGGACCGGCCGGTGGGTGACCGGTTCGAGTTGACTAACAGATCGGCCATGCTTTCAAACCGGCGTGAACCGGTGTGACTCGGCCAAACCCGGTAAAAACCGGACCGGTTTGATGCTGAAGCAGGAATTTAATTAAATGATTTGTTTAAAAAAATGGCATGGCAGAGTGTTTAACCTGGGACCAAGACCTGCATTACTCCACCTTTACCATCTGCGCTGTGATTGTCTGTTTCATGTTGAATGCTTCTACTTAATTATATATGTTAATCAAATATTGGATTAAAATGACGTTATTATCATCACCTTCCATCACATATATACTCAATTATATGTGTATTTTTTTGTCAAGCTTGTGTGCTCAATTCTCTCTAAAAAAAAGCTTGTTGTGCTCAAAAATAATTTGTCATTAAAATGAACAATAATATCAAAAAATAACTATACAATACAAAATATTGTTTTTTTTTATAAGATACAAAATATTTTTATAAACATTTTGCTTGATTACAACTATTTTTTTTTTTGCTTTATTCAAAAAACTAGTTTTTTTAACACATTTGTTTTTATTTGTGGTTTAGATGCAAAATGAAATATTTTTTAATGTTTATTTAAATATGTATTATATCTCATAAAGAATATATGAAGCTAAATTCATAGGCACCTATATCAAGAATCAAGATGTTTCTATTTATATTGTAAAAAATATGCCTTTATTTATGTTAAAAAATATATTTAGTTTTATAAAGATCAAGGTCACTATTTGTAAAAAAAAATAGAAATAACATTCAGTCGGTTCAGTCTAATTTAATACAAAGAATTTTTTTATATAGACCGAGTCATATAACGAGTCATTTGGTTCAATACGATTCAGTTGTGAAGTTCGATCAATGACCCAGTGATTCAACCAGTGACACAGTACCTTTACCGAGTCGATCACCAGTCCGGTTTTTAAAACTATGATTGAAACAATAAAAAATAATTTTTTTCTACATAAAATTTATCAACTATTTTTATTTTTAAATTGTTAACATATATGTTCTTAGGGCACTTGTTAACATAATCCAATAATTAATGAGTACCAACAGTTAAACACGAAATTAGGAATTTGAAAAGAAATCGGTCAAAAAAATAGAATTTAGAAAGAATATAGGAAGGAAAAAGCTTCCTATTCAAGTAATGTGGTGAAAATGGTCAACAAGAAGAATAAATGTGATAGCATGGGTCAGCGTGACGATACGTAGACGCAACAATGGGAACACTTGAACAAAAGTGGAACACAGATAACATGGAACAAAGTTTACGCGTAGACAGATCAGAATAAACTGAAACCACTGTGAGTCTTCTTGTGTTGTGTGTGTCACAAGTAAACTAATTCATTAGAAAAAAAATAATACACGATAGAATAAAATAAAGAGATAAGATCAAAAAATAATATTGTGACAATTTATTTATAAAGGAAAAAAAATTAAACATTAGTGCATATACTTCACAACAAAAGATTAGTACATAATTCCCTCAAAAAAATATTAGTGCATAATTAGTCCATCTTCTGGTCACTATTATACGTAAAATTTTATTCTTTAGATTCATTCAATAAATAAAGTATGCGGCTATATTATAGACCACGTATATCATTTATTTAATGAATTAACAAAATAAATTTTTGGCTATAAAAATGATGGGATAGTATATATCGATTTGCAAATTTAGCTAGCTTATGATTGATAAATGCATCATGTTGATGTTGGTAATAGCATCTCCAAGTGCAGGGACTTTAAAAGATCCATTAAAAATAAGCTATATCTAGTTTTTGAAATTGTATCAAATCATAACAAAGATCAACTTGACCAAATCCATTTTTTAAGAGTAACTTTATTATTATTTTGACAAGAAAGTTTCTTTATTATTGGTAAACTCTTTTTTAACACATTATCATTAATTAATATTGGTAAGCTACACGTAGATTAATTAAGTGGGAAATCATCACAAAGTAGTGTACTTCTACATTAATTATCTTGCATGTTTCTCCTCATCTATATTTTCATGTAATTAAAAAGAGTATAGTATAATTTTTCCTTAAAAAAACAGAAGGAGAATAACCGTACAATATCTAGAAACAGAAAAAGAGTGTCCTACCAAAGCAAATCTCTCTTTTTCCTTCTCAAGCCATTCACATCACAAACTGCGTCATGTGTTCACACCAATCACATATAAAATCTTTCTTTTACTTTCTCTTCTTTTCTTTCTCGTATCAATCACACCCCAAAAGAAAAATCTCATCTTAAATTTTCCTTGTAATCAGAGAGATTCATCTTCTTTTCTTTCTTTCTAGAAACTTTTCTTTATCTCATTCAATTTTAATTTCAATGGAGGGGCATCAATTCCATCACAAAAATCAAAGACAACAACAACAACAAAATCTTCATCTTCATCAGAATATAAATAATACAATTAACGTTGTTGATGTTTCTGATAGGTTTCCTCAATGGAGCATACAAGAAACAAAGGAGTTTCTTATGATTCGAGCGGAGCTAGATCAAACTTTCATGGAGACTAAAAGGAATAAACAGTTGTGGGAAGTTATTTCCAACCATATGAAGGAAAAGGGTTACCATAGAAGTGCAGAACAGTGTAAGTGCAAGTGGAAAAACCTTGTTACTCGTTATAAGGTATGTTCAAAAAATTTATTCATATATTTCATATTTGGTTTGAAGTTGATGCTTATGAAAAAAATTATTGTGATGAATAAAGATCAATCTTTGAAATAGATCTAAAGTTACTTCTTGTTAGGATCTAAGTTGCACATATGGATTATGGATACATGATTCTTTTACATGAAAAAATTTATATATAACTGTTGTGCATGTGAATCAAAGTCTTGAAAAATCAAACTATTAAATCTCTTTTCTTATTATTAATTACTTAAGTCATTTTTTTTTTAAATTATGACTGATTAGTGTTAATGTAAGCATAGGTTTTAATGTTTTCTATCGCTAATTTAATGTTTTCTAGCAGCGAAGTTAAGATTTTTGTTGCATGGTTTTATAGGTTTTTATATGTGCTAAGGGTGCTACATTTATTTTTTGACATGTAAAGGGATGTGAAACAATGGAGACAGAAGTGTTGAAACAACAATTTCCATTTTACAATGAACTTCAAACAATTTTCACGGCAAGGATGCAGAGAATGTTATGGACTGAAGCTGAAGACGGATCGAAGAAGAAGGCGACGCACCTTTCAACCGATGACGACGAAGACGATGGTAATGAAGAAAGTGAAGCAGTTTCTCAAAAGGGTAGCAGCAGAAAGAAGAAAAAAGCAAAGATAGACAGCGAAAGTGGTAGTAGCAGAAGTTTCTTCCGTAATTTGAAGGAAATTTTGGATGAGTTCATGAGACAACAATTGCAAATTGAAGCACAATGGATGGAAGCATTTGAAGCTAGAGAGAATGAAAGGAGGTTGAGGGAGATGGAGTGGAGACAACAAATGGAAGTGTTTGAGAATGAGAGATTATTGATGGAACAAAGATGGAGAGAAAGGGAAGAACAAAGGAGGATTAGAGAAGAAGCTAGGGCTGAGAAGAGAGATGCTTTGATCACAGCTCTATTAAACAAGTTAGAGAGACAATAGAGAGGTAGGCTTAAGGTTTTGAATTATGTTATATTAGTTTTGTATCTTTGAAATAGGTTAATATTTTATGGATTGCAAGAGTTTAGGGGTAGATTTTGCTAAATTTGTAATGGTAGGTGCATTTTATAATTTAAAATCTTGGATATATATATATAGTTTAGTTAATATGGTAGTTTAGTAACCCAGGCAAAAGGTGTACCTGGATTAGAGGCAAAAGATTACACACTACTGCACTAAGCAAGGATACAACATGAGTTCTAAAATATTGTAGTAATCTAAGTTTTTTATTATTTTGTAATGTATTCATTTTCTTGGGATATTTTGCAAGTTTCTTTTTAATTATCTTAAAGGTGTGTTTCATTCGCAAAATAGTAAATACTTGACCGAATAGTACAAACAATACATAATTGTACGTAACAACTTTTTGTTTTGATGGTTGATGTACAAGCCAACTAATTTTATACCGCACTTATTTGATATGTCTATGCACCTAATAAAATAATATAACTTTTATGACAACCATAACTTTATATAAAGAAAAAGGTATATGTAGAGAGATAGAAGAGATAGAGAAATAGTTGACATTTTGGAAACATAGGAGAGAGGATTGGGAGATATATATATATAGAGAGAGAGAGAGAGGAAGCATGAACCCTACTTGAATGTATTATGTGGTTGATTCTCTATTGTGTGAACCGGGCTCGTTATTACGGTTTCACATATATGCATCTCAAATTGGGTTGAGGGATCCATAAGGGCAGGGCCAATCATGAATTGTCCAAACACCCATGTGGTGGCATAGTTTCATGACATCCTTACTAAGTACCTCGGAATTGATGGTACCAAACAATGAAGAAGTAGAGAGTATATCTCATGCAAAACATTATAGTATGTTGTGGTTGATTCATTGTGAATGATGTAGATTACCCTTTGTCATTGAATTGTTAAGGATTTTTATAGTATGTTTATCATTGTGACAGGATTTCATATTTGCTACTTGTGTATTCGTGTAAATTTTATTATGCTATTTTATAATTTTGAAACTCACCTCTCATTGTTTTTGTATGGCGTTTGTGATGGACGCATAAGTGCCTCCTGTAGCAGGAGACACTTCATGTGACTTTGGGTTAGGATTATTATTTCACTTTATCAAACTCGTTTATATTTTCTATTATAAACTATTTCCACTACTAAACGTTAGGACTTAAAGTTATTCAATTTAAAGGATTTGATTAATGGGATGTGTGGAGTGATGATGTGGTGCCTGATGGATAATTTATCAAGTGCATTTAACTGTCGTTCAAGTATAAATATTTATAAGATTCATCTTCAGATAGATTGTTTCAATATCAATTCTTCAATCGATTATACTTAGAATCTCCAAAATTGGGGACGAATGCACATGACATAAAGTGGTGTGCAATGCAATTAAGTATCAAATAAATCAAGAAAGAAAGGCGATTAGATCATTTTTTATCCTTTTTTTCCCTTCCATATTTAGCAATCGTGCCTAAATTACTACAAATGATTCATTAGTATTACAATGATTCATAAAATAGGTAAGCATAATGTCTTGGTGCTCAACATTATTTTTTTTATCTCAATCATATAATGTCTTAGGTAAGTCTGTGATCATTGAAGATTTTTAAGAACATCAAATAAAATGTCATGATTTATGACAATATGATATCCATAAAACTATTATTGTTTGAATAGTTATCTTATATCATAGATCGAAAGTTAGGGTTAATAGTCATTCAATACATACATTGATTAATATATTAATAAACGTATAAAAAGCATTAAGAATGAGCAATAATTGAATAATACAAGGAATTCAATTACATAAATAAGTGTTCAACCGATTACATGGTTCAAATAGCAAGGAAGAAGTTCATATCTATATGACCTAATTAAAAAAATCCAGCTACGTATACTCCTGATGAAATTAAACATAGACCGTAAGTTTATGTAGAACAATACATTATTAGATGATCGGGATGATGGAACCTTGTTTCCAAGTGTTCTCCCCCAGCCTTTAGCCTTCCAAAACCTCATTTCTCTGCTTTAGATCGTTAAAACTGAATAATTCAAGTCAAGAGCTCGATTCCTTATATAGATTCTAGAGTTCCACTAATTAAGAAACAAACATGCACGATGTGTAGGCACGAGGTAGTGGCTAATCGAAGATTTGCTCTTCATGTTGCACGATGCACATGCTTCTTGTGTGTGATGCTCACTTAGTACATGTTGTCTCTTATGATTTTTTTTCATTCTTTGTCCAAATATGTCACTTGACATGTCTTGTAATAAAAAAAAAACATACCATGACCATGTAGTTGTTTCGTTATGGTGAATTTGAGTTGGTTTCAAGGTCTTTTATGCAATGTTGGAGGCTAAACATAAATATCTTTTTTTAAAATCCTATAAATTTAAAAAAGAGTTAGAATTTGTTAATACCAACTTTATTTCTCACCACTTCTTAAATCTGCCACAGATGTTCTTCAAAATACTAGTATTTCTCCAACACCAAGTATGTCATAAACCTGTAAGAAATAAGAGCAACATAGTACCCCAAGCCATTTGTTTGACACAACTTATGGCATCTGTTAGGGAGAAAAAAATTCATATGTCCTCCCATTCCTAAGTTAAGCCAAAGTTCCTTGGAATGAGGGCAATCACGTAAGTGGTATAAATGATTTTCCGTAAGGGACGAGCGGCGGGTGCAACCTAGTGTAGCTGCCATGTTGCAGTAGTGTCGACTGCCATCGTTGGAAGAGTGTTGTGTGAACAAAGTCAAATAAAATGTTGTATATTTGGAGAAACTTTGAGCCGCCAAATCCATTTCATATCACAGTTATGATCCCAACCTCTTTGCTCTTGGAGAAGCCAAAAGTAACAACTTGAACAAGTGTAGGTCCCATGTTGTGTAGGTTGCCAAGTCCACTCATCCTTTACAAGAGTATCCAAAACCATTGGAGGTGTAATTTGTTGAATAGCTTGAACAAGATCAGGTTGGACGTTGCATGACGAGTTCATTACTTTTTGCCAACCTCCGGGCTCTGATACATCTATGGATTGAATTTTATCGCATTGGAAACCACCTCCTGAGGATCTCATGAAAATTAATGTGGATAGCCGCTTTCATGAAGACAACTCCCCATCTAGGAGCTAGTGGAGTTGTTCGTGGCCACGATGGTACCTGGATAACTGGGTTCACTCACTTTGAAAATGGTGGTGATGCACTCTTGGCGGAACTTCGTGCTACTCAACTTTGGATTACTACTTATTATGATATTGGCTATACAAGCATCATTTGTGAGAGTGATAATTTAGAAGCGGTAAATCTTATTCACAACCTAGACAATGCAAGTTTGCATGTGTATGCCTATGTATTACTAGAAATCTAAGATGCATTGCATCATTGGACTCTAAATTTAGTTCATATTTTGAGGGGGCAGAACATTTATGTTGACTTTATGGCTAAGGAGGCTTCCTATTCCGCCTGCTCAACTTACTGGAATCGTCATACAGTGGGGCTTAGAGTCTCTCCTTCCAAGAGACAAACTAGATAGTTAGTTTTTTCATTTTCTTTTTGCTTTGTTACATTATAACACCACCAAAATAATACCAACTTTATTTTGACACTAAATATTATCTGTTGATTTTGTTTGATATAAAGGCCTATCCTTGTTCACTTTAAAGTATCATGTGATATAGTATCTCTTCACTGCAATGAATATTCCTAATTGTCTTTGGAATAATACACATTCCTAATTATTTCTACTGGTTTCACTCTCTTCTACGATTCCTAGTTTATTATGTTTTCATAACAGATCTAACCTATGCAATATCCTTGATATATAAACGAGAAAAATCAGGTATCTATTCCTTGGTTATGTTCAGTCACGTGCACAAAGAGCTGGCACATGGCAATAGTTTTAGGAAAATGATTGTCGTTAGGGACGACAACATCATATAGTTCAATGGGGCCATTGTTCCAAGGGTCAAATATTTGGGTGACGATGACAAGAGAAGCTTAGAGGATGAAAGTCACATTTCCTCACAAGAGGAAAAAGATACACCAGAATGTAGTTACCAGAGTTGCAGAAATTTGGGTATCATTTGTTGAAGATAGGACCACGCTAAAAGAAGAACATGGTATTTAAGAATCAAGATCCCCATAGATGAAAACAACTTATCATGAAATATGCTTTGATAATAATTCCTTATCCGGCCAGATGAATACACCATATCTAATATTGTTAGTATTTTGTAATTGACATCATTACATCGACTTTGATTGATACTAATACCTTATCTTAGATTTTGGTAATTCACATGTTCCTTTTAGCAAGAATATGGTAGGTGTTTATATTGGGTTATCGCTAGGATATTACATTTGTTGTCATGGTGCATATTTTTTTAAGGGTAATGCTAACTAGTGTCTCAAGGGGAATCTAAAAAAGAATTAAAACACAACTTTTATAGTAAAAAAATAATTTTTTAACATTTTAAGATATTGAATGCACAATTTCTAAAATTAAGTTTCTATATTTGGCTTTTAACAACAAGTTAGCATTTTCGTTTCTTTAATCTGGAACTTCTCATGTTGTGTTATTTTATTATTCGACATTTACACTTGATATATTTGGTGAAGATCAGATAAACGTGGTGGTGGTTCTCTGGTAAGGATGACTGTTGTTGCGGTGCTTCACAATTCTCCATGTAGAGGAAAACAACTTATGTCGCAAGTAATGGTACCTACAGGCACGTTAACACTCCAATGCTCAAGTTAGTATGTGACAGAGGTGGATTGTGTGCGAAAAAATGGCAAAATGAGTAAATGAGATTGTAACTTGAGTGTGACACTGAGTCACGTTTATATAGTCGAGGAGGTTGATAACTACTTCCGAGTTTTGCGGTGTGAATCTTAGAAACCGTTAGAGAAGATTCTGACGGATATGATTGATCCTGACGCGCTCATGTGTGGCAATACACACAAGGCTTCCCATGCACCTTCGCGGTGCTTTTCTCTAAAGAATGTGTGCCTTGTCTTCGTTGAGCTATTCACACTGGGCTTTATGCCAGTCCGAAACAACTTTCCTTCGCAAATTGCAAGTACCGTGCATGGAATCTGCTGTTGATACTTGATAGGCCATGTCTTGATCATTTTCACATATTCTATTTTATGCACTTAATAACAATTGCAGATATTTGTGAGCCTGTGATCCCATCTGGTCCATTGTAAGCCTCCCATAACTTTGAGATATTCCAAAGTAAAGGTTGAAGATGACCGTTGCATTGAAGCTGACCAAATGTGTAATGATTTGCTTTTGAGAAACTTCTTTTTTACAAAAATGGCTGACTTGCAAGTGTTTGATGCTAACTGTTTCATAGTTTTTATCTTCTTCTGTCCGATGTTGATAAATTACGAGAATGATTCACTTAAACGAAAGAAATGATCCATAATTTCTTACTTCATCACAGACTTCTTGATCATGCAATTAGCCTATGACATGTTGATGTTATGTTACACAAATTCATTCACATGAGTCTAGTGATTTTTGCTTGATAGTTAAAGTCAATTTATATTAAGGTAGAATAAAGTTTTTAGAAAATTTGGTATAAATATTAATAAGACATAGTTTAATTTATTGCACACTTTCATGTAAAACTTATCAAATTAATAAGCTTGTTTTTATTGAAGTTATTGACTCATTTCTGTTTATATAATAAATCATATTTGTTATATTGCAATTATTCTCATTTTTATTTCGAAAATGTAAAAAAATTAATAACTTTAACTTACTAATCAATGACAAATATTTGGCTGATGTAAAATTTGTATAGTGAATTATACTCCCTCCGTTTTAAAATGAATGTCGTTTAAAGTTTTTACACATATTAAAAAATACATTAATTAAAAGAAAGATATATGTTATTTTACCAAATTATTCTATTCAACTATTGATTTGTGTTTTATTAAAGAAAAAATAATATTTTGAAAGTGAAAGTGACATTCATTTTGAAATAATTTTTTTTTCTAAAAAGACACATTTAAAACGAATGGAGTAATTATTAGTGACAAATATTTTTTTGTCTTTTGCAAGTATCAATGACAATCGTTTGTCCCTGGGTAATTTTCAAAATATTATGGGTAGAAATTATATCTGTTCAAAATTTAAGTATTTTTTTGGGAAAAAATGAAAAATGAAATAAAAAAACGATACAACTTTTTTAATGTTTTCGTGTGTAAAAGAAGGGTGATTGTTTGTAATAATAAAGGGATAATAATTTACTTGGGAAGATCCAAAATATTCAATATTATATTAATATTTTGTATTGGATCTAAAAAAAAAAAATTTATATGGATATTGGATCTAAATTAGTTAAAATGATTATTATAAAAAAGTCTTGTTGTATTCAATCAAAATTTTTTGCAAAAGATTAATTAGAATAGACTGACATTGTAAACCAAGTTTACACTGTCAACCAATTAAAATCATTTAATTAGACACATCAGCTTAATGTTAAAAATAAATAAATTCAAATAAAATCTTTTTCAATAAATGCCTTCGAAGTTCTAACCATGCTTCTTACTTTAGACATTTGATGTAGTTGAAGGAGACAGTGATGAATTGAAGGAAAAAAAATCCTGAGCATCTATCTTCAATAAGTATCTTCTTTTTCGATGCATACAATATACAATCAATTTGGACACTCTTCACCAATACAACCAGTTATATGTGCATTAGGGGTGTTCAAAACCGAACAAACCCAATAAAAAAACCGCAAACCAAACCAATCCAAACCGAAACCGCGAAAAACCGCATTTGGTTCAGATGAATTCGAATGACTTTTGTACTGAACCGTGCGGTTCGTTTCGGTTTGCGGTTTGCATCTCAGCAACTGAACTAAACCAAACCAAACCGCAAGAATAACGAATATTACTTAAACATGTACTAACCCAATTACATAGCTCAAGAATAATCTCTTTCGATTCGATTTTTCCATTCTTGCACCATCAGGTTCGATTCTAATTCCTTTCCATCTCTTTCAATTCATTTTCAGTGATGAATTTGTTTCCTTTACTTTCCAATAATTTGTTTCCGTTACTTTCCAATAATTTGTTTCATGCTTATGTTTCTTCTTAATTTTACCTATTTTGATATAAGTTTTACCTAATATTTTATCATATAAACAGTAAAATAAAATGTCCTATATTTATTTTGTAACAAGTTGGCAATATTAGAGTTAATGTAATTTTTTTTTATCTCGCGATAAACCGCACAAACCAAACCAATCCAAGCCATATTGGTTTCGTTTGATTTACTTTTTAAAAATCAACTGAACCGAACCAAATCAAACCGTGTGTTTTTTTATCTCGCGGTTTGGATGACTTTTATGCTACCCCTATTGTGCATCATTGGTTCAATGTTCAATTTTATACCAGTTAATGGGAAAGTTTAATAATAACCATTTATTTAATATTTTTTTATGTGTATGGCTCAAATTTGTTACCCGTTAATGGTTTGAAACTTTTTGTTGCCTATTGTGTAACAAAAAAGTTGACCCTACCCAACTATTAAAAAACAATTATGCATTTGTTTTATTTATTGTTTTATTTTAATAAGTCATGGGTCTTTCGAAATTTTTTTGTTAGTCAATTGTTTTGACCCAATTGTTTATTACCAGAACCTATGTTACAATTTATAATTGTAAAATTATTTTAGAGAAGGAAATTAAATTTTTTTTTTACCAAAGAAGGAAATTAGATTAAAAACTTAACATCTGTTCCCTTAATAATAATATTTCATTGATTTCCTTAATAATAATATTTCATTGATTTCCTTAAGAAAAAATCATTGTGCATTGTGCCAAAAAAATATATATTTCATTGATAATTTTTCAAAAAAAATAAATAAATAATATTTCAAATAAATAAATAATATTTCAAAAAAAAAAATTTTCTTCCCTTAATAATAATATTTCATTGATTTCCTTAAGAAAAAATCATTGTGCATTGTGCCAAAAAAATATATATTTCATTGATAATGTTTAAAAATAAATAAATAAATAATATTTCATTGATAATTTATTTAAGGGTTTGCATCGTGTTCTTCATCTCCTCTCTTACCCTATTTCATTTCAATTTTTAATCTCTTAACCATTCCATTCAACAATCATCTTGTAAATACCTTTCTCTTCCATTTTCGATTCAAAATTTACCAAAATATGCCATCATCATCAAGCAACGCGGATTATAACCCAAACTTGATTTGTGTTGCAAATCTGAAGCAAAAATCGGAAAGAAAAAAAACGAACACTAATTCTTGTTCAGACTGTAAGTCAAACTGTTCAATGAATTCCTTTCTAGGAGAATCAGAAATTGGTTCGAAGAAAGGAGTTGTTGTACAAGGTTCGTTCGTCAGATCATTAACCGTGGAAGAACAGATCGACACACTGATTGTTTTTTATGAGGGTTTGAAGGATGATTTGAAGAAAGATTTTGATTTAAAAGACGAATCTATGATGAAAATAATGGAGGGTGAGATGAATATTTTGAAGAGTAAGTTTCAGATCCAGATCTCAGAACTTAAAATGTTGCAAGAAAATCAGAGTTCTGAGGTGTTGTTGTTGAAGTCAGATCTTGAAAAGGCAAGGAAAGCAATCACGTTGGTGAAATAATTTGAGATTAATATTGATGATTGATGAATGATGTGGCCAATTTTTATGGAAAAATTGAAACTGAGATGCAATTTCTGGAAAATAAGCTATTGGAATGAATGAATAGGTCGAAAGAAAATAAATTACATAAAACTGAATTCTATTTTGGAATTAAAGTGAGGTCTTGCATTCAGTAAAAGAGGGAGGTGTACTGAAAATTTCAATAAAGATTATAAAACTAATTTGATTTTTCTTTTTTTAATTACCAACCAGTCTACAAACCACCGCCTGTCCTGGGATATGGCCCTTTCCCAAGGTAGGAAAGAAGTATTCATTCACAGGCTAAATGTCACCTTGAAGCGATGGTGTCTTCTTCAAATCTGGAAAAACCGTGAATCAGTTCGATAAGCCTTATGGGTGGGGTTTAGTATGGAAAAAGAGGGGTTGTTTCCCACGATGGGAAAGTATTTTTTTGACCATTAGATCATTTGAAGAACAGAATCTAATAGTAGACTATCAACATTAGATTTTTTTTCACACTACACCATTCTCTCTCCTCCATCCCCACTCACCCACCACAAGCAACACAGCCCATCGTCCAAACTGAAGGTGAGAAAAACCACAAGAAGGGGGGTTGAATTGTGTTTTCAAAAACTTCTTCCTTACGTTCTGAAGAACTGTTCCCAGGTTCAGAATCTGAAGTAGTTCAGAGTCTGAGTGAGTTCAGAGTCTTAGTGCAGCGGATAAATGAAAAGAACAGAGGAAGAAAGAATACAAGCAATTACACAGGTTCCTTCCACAAACCGGAAGTAGTCATGTCCCCCTTGCACTTCCAAGGAGAGTTCCACTAAAATGTAATGTCAAATTACAAGTTGCTCAATCACACAAGAAAGAGACTTCTCAATGCTCAAGGACAACTCCAAGAGACTTCTATGCTCAATCACACCTGCAAGAGACTTCTATGCTCAAGGACAACTCCAAGAGACTTCTATGCTCAATCACAACTGAAAGAGACTTATCTTAACAATTACAAAGAATTGAATAAGATTTTGAATACTTGATATACAATCAGAGGTATTCACAATACAATACGAAACAGAACAGACTCTGTTTTTCTAGACACTTAAGAATTCTAAGATATGAACAATTGAAAGAATTCTCTAAGTTGTTGATGTTTTGTTTACGATGTTTTGCACAGAGAGTATTGGCCTTGTATATGCGTGTATTGTATCTCTATATTCTTCAAGTCTTTATCCCTATATATAGATGATTTGAGAGACGTTGAGAATTTAGCCGTTACATCAACTTGTCTTGTTTGAAGCTTTGATTCTTCACCATTGATCTTTTGCCTGATTTGATAATTGCCCTATGAAGAACTAATTTCAAATCCATTCCATTTGAAAAGGAACAAAGTCTGCAGCAATGTTACTGTTATTCTTGTCTTGATGTAGAGACAAAGTTGCAGAGATGGTGGTTGCTGAGTTCGTGGTTGTACACTTCGTACATTGTACTTTGTCAACTCTGGTGAAGTAGCTTCTGGTGAGATGCTTCTGATGACCATTGCTTCTGATGACCTTGCTTCTGATGACGTGTCTTCAGGAGCTCTATCTTCAGATTCGTTTCTTCAGACGCACTTCTTCAGACGCATTTCTTCAGACGCATTCTTCCAGACGCTCTAAGCTTCAAATAAAATTCATTTGCTCTTTGACTTGTTCAATCAGAATCTTTATGAATAGTACTTTGATTTTGGATCCTGTACACTTGAACAAATTGTTTAGCATATCCAATTGATAATTTTTAATACCTTGTTATCATCAAAACTCAAGAGGTGATTTTGCGAAACACCCTTTGTTCCAACACAAACAGCTTCCCCATTCCCGTTGAGGCAATGAATCAAAGGTGGGGTGATTGAACAAGAAAAGAAAAAACTTGTGATAACATATTTAATTGTTGTTTTTGTTTCTTCGTTTATGTTCTACCTCGCTTTCACTTCTATAATGAATCTGTGATTGTGAACTACACCTCCCTCCTAGTTTTGTAGTTCACCCCCATTTTTAACATAAGAAAATTAAAGGTGAAAATTACGTTTTGCATAATTAACTCCATGGAAAAAAAGATAAGATATTTCTGAGAAAACAGAACATCTATGCAGATATGGAATCGTGTTCTTTTATCTTTATTGTCTGCAACTTCCTTTTTTATCCTTTGCATTTGAAGAAAGGTAAGATATTTCATTGATCTGTAATGAATATATCTGGGAAATTGATTTTCAAACACACATTTGTTTATGCGATGCTAATTTGATTTTTATTATGGGTTAAAATAAATAAATCAGTTGTAAAATATGAGAAATGATTTGCTGTTATGTTTCGTTAATTCTTATCGATATGCATTTATATATATGTGCATAATGGATCTTAAAGAAATTATGGATATATAACACTTTCTCTGGTCAAACCCACCACCGTCCAAACAGCTCATGATGAATCAAAAGTGGGGTGGTTGGTAGGAGGAAGATGTGTTGGAGAGGGTGGGTGGTTAGATATGGTGTTGAGAGACTATCATAAAAATATGTTCTCTACTTAATTTAATGGTCAAGATTTACTTTCCCATGGTGGAAAACTCTTTCCCTTTCCCATGCTAAATGGCACCAGCCTTGCGATAGGAGAAAGGAGAGAGAAGCATGTGTGTTGCACTGTTGATTTCTTTTTTTTTAATTGAATTGTGAGCCATTCAATTAATTAGATCTAATGGTTGAGATTTGGTGTAAGTCTTTTAACTTACACCTTGTGTCAACGGATTCTAACTCTTGTGTGTGTGTTTGCTAAAAGACACCTACTAATTTTTATGAAGGTGTCTTTTAGAAAAGTTATAACTATAAAGTGAGTATGTGTATATATATGTGTGTGTGTGTGTGTGTGTTTGCTAAAAGACACCAACTAATTTTTATGAAGGTGTCTTTTAGAAAAGTTATAACTAAAAAGTGAGTATGTGTGTCTATATATATATATATAAATAGAAACAATAAATTAATGTTGATATTTTGAAAATAGTCATGATATTCTAAATATTAAAGTGTGAATTGAGTCGTAACAAAATACTCTCTCTGTCATATAATAAGTGTCATTTTTGCTTCTTTTTTTTGTCTTAAAACAGTAGTCACTTTAGAATATCAATATAAAATATATTTGTTTTTTCTACTAATATACTCTTATTAGTTGAATTTCGCTCCACTTATTACCCTACTAATCAATATAAATTTTATCATTAAAATCAACCCAACTGCTTATTTCCTTTAGACATGCACACAACTTAAATGTGACATTCATTTTGAAGAGGGAGTACATCTTTTTAAAAAGAAAAATTATATGAAAAGATTCTCTATCTATATATGCTATATAGACAACAAAGAAAATGAGTTTTGGTAGAAGTCACTGATGTTTTTTAGCAACCTACACCTCAAGGTGTGATTTCCACTTTTTAGTTATAATTTTGTTAAAAGACACCTTCATAAAAATTAGTTTGTGTCTTTTAACAAATGCTCATAGAATAACTTGCTAAAAAACACTTTCATAAAATGTGTCTTCTAGCAAAAACCCAAAGAAAATTATATAACTTCATTTAAGAACTCAAATAATAAATGGTCAAAAATGGTTTGTTCAAAAACCAAACAAATTTCCTCTAAGCTTTCAGTCTTTGATGTGCAATCTGACTCCCTTATACTTTCTTCTGTCAAAGAACGAAGCTTCAACATCAAGTCTGAGTAATACTCTGCTTCTCTGTTGATGTCAGTGTGGGGGGCATATCCTTTATTATTGTTTACTTTCTCTTCAACATCTTCATCCAAGGACACTGGCAATAAAGATTTAGATTTCCTTTTTGACTTCAAAGGCAAGGTGCTTGTAACTATAATCAAATACCGAGGGTCAGTTATTTATTATGAATTAAATGCTTTTCTAATCAAATAGGTATGTGATGAAAAGTACTCAATCTTAAAAGAGTTTCATGTGATATATAAATATGTTTTTTTACAATGTGTAAATAAATTTGTTAGTTAGTAAAAAAAAAAAATTAGTATTAATAGTCAATATTGTTCAATGTAAGAAGGAACTTTACTAATTATCACTATCAAGACGGTGACTCTTTTGATGTCGGTTTAACACTAAACAAGAAAACAAATATTAGCGTTTCAAAGTTGGTATATGTTTATTTCTGTTTTTCTCTTTTAAAATTAATATTGATCATGTTATTGTCTCAACTATAAAAACATAAACGACTTTAGAGTTCTACTTAATGATGATATTGTCAAAGTTTTGAGTGGATTTTAGAGATGTCCAATAAATATTTCCTTCGCTCTAATAAGTGTCTTCATTATAATAGAAATTTTGTGGATTAAAATATAAATATATCTTAATTCATTATGACACATTTTAATTTAGGAAATCTACAATCGGATATAGAAATCAATGAAATTAAAATATTTTTAAATTAAAAATCTTAAATCACATTAGTCCATTGAAACTTTAAGACACTAAATTAACTTATGTTAAAAAAAAATTAGGTTCAAAAAATTAAAAATTTCAAAAACAAATTAATCAACCCCATAATGTTTCATAAACTAGAATAGCTTCACTAAAAAAATAAAATAGTTTCCTTCAAAAATAAATAAATAAATAAAATAGCAGCAAGAGATTAAGCGAGCATACCTGAAAAATCAGCTCCATAGAGAAAAGCATAGTCATTAACATCTAGAACTGAAACAGGACTAAGATTTTCCAAGCTATGTTCTGTCTGAATCTTCTTTGGTGACACATTCTTTGGTAACACATGTTTTTTCACCTTGTTCCTCATTTTTGGTTCAACAAACCCTTTCTTTTGCCTATTTGGCAATGAAGAAGTTGAACATGAACTTGAACTTGAACCAGCATCACCATATCCATAATAACTACAATTACACCTTGAAGAAACACTTGAAAAATCTTTATCTTTACTACAATCTCTAACCCTTGATTTATACTTAGAAGAAGATGAAAATGGAACCCTTCTTGGTTCATCTTTTAACTTAGAAATTTTCTTGTTCTTCCCTTGATTCTTCTCCTTCTTAACTCTCACAATTTCCTTGCTCTTTCTTCTCAAGTTTGCACCATTTTCTTCTTGTACCTTACCTTTTTTATCATCAAGATCAAGAACAAAAAGGAAACTTTTTTGCCTCTCAACCATTGAAGGAACTTCTCTAAAAGATGCTGAAGTTTTCACACGTCGGTGACTTCCCATGTTTTGATCAAACTCAAGCAAGTAATCAACAAAGTTAACTGATTTACTTCTTGGAACAGAATCTAAGGTTGTTCCTTTGACTACCCTTTTGGTGCTTGGAAGTGAATCCAACCCCATTAACCTTGCTACTACTCCAGGAGCAACAGAATCATCAAAATGTTTATCTTTTTTGTGATGAATTGTTTCTTTTTCTTCAACATTTTCAGATGGGTATATTGGTGGACTAGTTTCATTTCTAGCACAAAGTAACACTTTTAAGAAACTAGAGAAACATCCATTTCTTGAATTTTCTTGTTTTTCCATGATGAAAGATTAGAACTTGCAATATTTGTGATGGTTGGAAATTTTTAAGATAAGGGGTGTGATGAAGTTTCAATATGAGAAGAAAAATTGAAACTTTTACTTTAGAAAGTTTTTAGAACTTGCAATGTGGGTGTGACAATGATCAATGACAATGTAATGATTGAAAACTTTAAAGGGGTGTGATGAAATTTCAATATGAGAAGAAAAAATTAAACCTTTTTTCTTTTGGTAGAAAAAATAGAAAAACTTTCACTTAGAAAGGTTTTAGAAACTTGCAAAGTGGGAGTGAGTGTGTGTGACACAATGGTCAATGATAATGTGATAGTTGAAAAATAAAGAAAGGGGGGTGTGTGATGAAATTTCAATGTGAAAATAAAAAGGGTCATTATCAAATGACATTAGAATGGAAAAGGTGGTTGAAAAGAAGTCTTTGAGTTCACACTATATTGAGAAGATTGGATGCTACATGATGAGATTAGCGTGTACGGATTAGTACATTATTGGATGAAAAAAGCATTGACTAGTTCATCTTCTTTTCTGACTCATACTTATGCTTTCTGCCAAAAGAATTTTTACTTAGCTGTAAAATCATGTGTATTTTGTCTGATTCCTTTATTATTTATTCATTTGCTTTTCTTCTAATTAATTAAGTGATACAATATTATAAAATCATTGTTTATCTCTTAATTAGAATATTTTATCTCCTATTATGGCAATTACACCTTTGTGTTCCCTCCTGTTTCTAATTGGGAAATTTTAATCCTGACTATCATCCCTTGAGCAAAATAATTGTCACTTTTTTCTCTATTAGTCTCTCAAGTATCATGATTGTTTAATTCTTATCTCTCACTTTTTGATTGCACAAAATCACAATGTTTGAGTGATTGTGATTGTACAATTATATGCCACTTAGTTGGGAGACTTTTTGGGTGGAAATTGAGAGAAAATTTGGGATCTCCTTTATTGTACAAGAGTAAATATCATAAGAGAAATGATATTTGAACTACCATTTTCGATTACTTTTGTGACAACTTTCTCTCTCATACTCACATTACCTTTTTATATTTTCTCTCTATTGCTTTGGTTTTTGTGTCAATACCCCATTTCCTTTGTAAAATTTTGATTGTCACGTATATGGATGTTCAAATAACACAACTCATATCATAAAGGCTAAAGTCACTCAATCATGCTACATGTACGTAGTGACTAAAGTTAGATTTTAGAAGATGGTTCATAGTAGACTATTTAAGTTCATATGATCAAAATAAAGTTGTTTAGTAGGGTAAAAATTTATGAATCTATACCATTTTTTAAGAATTTAGTGTTTATTGTGATGGTACTTCAAGTAACGTTTAAATTTATAATTTATATATTATAGCTTCTCATATTTTCTCTCATTTTTACCCAATTATCTTAGTGAAAAATAAATATTTTGTCTTTTTTTTCAAATATTATACTGACTATAATTCACTTTTTAAAGTGAATAAATTTGATGTTTGAGGTTTAAACGATGACCCCTGTATATAATAATGCATTGTTAATGTCAACTGAGTTATAGTCACGCGAACATATTGTCTTCTTAATTGAGAAGAAAATAAAAAGTACATACAAAAGATAATCATTTCTTTTTACTTGGTACATATCTTGATTGACCTTATCCATGATTTTGATAAAATCACGGCGAACTACCATAATTTTAGAAAAGGTCATGTTAACCGGGGCTATGTGATACTAGTTAAAAAACAAAAAATAAATAAATATTATATTAAAAATAATATATTTGACACTTTTAAGAGTTCAACTTTACAAATTTTAAGATCTTTTTATAATATTTATTTTCTTAATTTGTTAGCATTTACCTCTTTAAAAAACGAGTCTCAACAAATCCGCATTATCATTTTAATTTCATTTTTGAGGGGATGATTTTAATTTCATGAATTATTTGTTATTATTTGAAACATGCATTTAGTCAGTTCTGTGATGATGAAATGTGTCCATGTTGTTTGGCCATATTGAAACAAAATGCTGCCGATGTTGCTGACTTTTTATGTCGGAAAGAAGCTAAGGTGGTCCATCTCATCTCCCTAGAGAGTAGAGAGAATAGAAATTGCACCGACTATGTTGAATGTTGACTTCTTTGTATGTTTGGGAGGTCGTGTTTACTGTATTGGCCAAACTCGTGTTTGTTTTTTTAATGGAAAGCCTAATTAACATGGACTGTATCATTTGGAACCTTTAAGCTCATTGCAATTAAAAATGCGTGGACAATAAAGGTGTGAGAATATCTTTAATTTACTCCCACCATTCCTAACTGATTGTTGGTTTTATGTACTCCCTCGTTCTTATTTGTTGGAATAGTTTAAAATAAAAAATCACGGATATTGGGAGTTTCTGCGATACACCCTTAAATTAAGGTATACCGGTACACCTGTTTCATAAATTTATAAGTTAACGATAATTTTTATGCAATAAAGAGATATTTATCGACTTTTATATTTTAGAAAATATTATCCCATGAGAAAAAACATCATTTTATTTTTTATAAAAATTATACTAAATTTTTAAATATTTTATTAAAAAAATAATCAATATTCACTATTATGAATAATAAAAATTAAAAAAATTTGAATTTTGCTTTGCCGACACTTTTGAAAAATAAAATATAACTATTATAATTATAAATGATAGAAAATATTTTTTTTAAAGAAAATAAATCATTAAACTATTCATTTAAATACACGGGTGTACCGATACACTCAAAATTTTCAAGTGTACCATAGAAAATTGTTGGAGTAATAAAGTTATTTTAAGTTTGTATGGCTATTACTAAATTATCTTTAATTAAATACTCCTTACATCCCTATATCTAAGCACTTATTTGACTTTATTTTTGTTCTTAAATGTAAACTCCTTTTTAAATTACTTGATGTATTTATTATTTTTTTCCTAAAATAACCCAAATTAATACTCTTAACTTGTCTTGAAATATGAAAAGTCAAATTTAATACACATACAAACAAAAGACAATTTGGTAATATTAACACATAAACAAAGGACAATTTGATAATATTAACACATAAAATAGACACATTAATTACACTAACAACTTTTCTTAAAAAATGTAAGGTTCATACATATAGGGACGGAGGGAGTATATATTTAATGTTAACTTTTCATATATCAAGACAAATTAATAGTATTAATAAGAGGTGTATATGGAAAAAGAGTAATCAATAAATCTAAAAATTTGTATATTATCTTATATTTAAGGACAAAAAAATTTTGTAAACTATTCTTATTAAAAGGACAGATGGAGTGGTAAGTGGTTTAAGTTCCACATTGTTTATTAATAGATAAAATGTTAGATTTATAAAAGAAATGACTCTCTTTTATCAAAAAAAAAAAAGATGAAATTTTAACTTAATGTCTTAAGATTTTGGATTAAAATATAGCGTCTCCCTCTCTTGACATGTTTCTCCTGCGCCCCTAGACTCTTCAACAAGTGGTATCAAAGCCCTTGGTTTGGCTTATTAGGGGTGCTGGAGTGGATCTTATGTTGGATCCTGTTATAGGATGTGAGAACTCACACTTGAAGGAAGATTGTTGGATTTCAAGTGTGAGTTGTTTAAGTCTCACATCGTCTATGAATTGATAAATTGTTCGATTTATAAGATAGATAATCTATTAAGCTAAAGGATCATTCCAATTAGTGCAATGGGATTTGGGTGGGTGTTCTCTTATTCATTAGAAAGGTTCAATTGCTTTGGAAGTAACTTGGATAGATACTATTATTCACCAACAACATTGTCTTTGCTTCAACCTTGAGTACAAGGTTGATTTTAATGGGGGAGTAATGTTATGATTGTAAATAGCACATGAGAAAATACACTTGGAAAAATATAATTGGTTGGGGTAAATGGACTTGGGGCTAGGCGATTGTGCAAAAATAGGAAAAGAATGATCACTAAGGGACATGAAGAAAAATGATTGAAGTCTCTCCTCTCTCCCTTTGGTACTCTCTAGTACAGTAGTGACTTAGTCTTAGGACTTAGTATGTTGGAACAAAATGTGTTTAACATTACCACCTTAAGTTTTGATGATAACATGGCATTAAAATGTCAATTGTATATGCTAATATTTGTTCAAGTGCGCAGAACCATAGTCAAAAATTATAAGTCAAGTATTGGTTTTGGAAGAACAAATGAGAGCAATGGAATCTACAAAAGAAGCTTATGTTACAAGGTAGAAGACAGAGTCTGAAGACAAGAGCGTCTGAAGACCATCAGAAGCTGACGTCGTCAGAGAGCCTGAAGAGGCTCAGAAGCTGAATTTCAACAGAGTCTGAAGACTGGAAGCAAGAGTTAGTTAAAAGTTGTTATTATGAATCCATACCATTGCAGAAGGAATGAAAGCCTGGAGCAACTGCTATTTCAGAGTAATTAGAAGGCATTGGATGCTTATCCACTGAAGAGCGCAGGAAAAGGACATAATACAATTGTACAACCACTACTCCACTCCTCATATCTGCAGTAGTACAAGATAACAGTCGTGTCTACGCTGGTTATTCTCCATTCAAGGAGTGAATTTGAAATTGTTTCCTCATAGGACTATAACCAAATCAAGCAACAGATCATTGGTGATTATTAAGCTTCAACAACGACTATTTTGATGTGCTGGCAATCAACAACATCTCTTTCACACCTCTATATAAAGGAGTGAAGACTTGAAGATTGTAAGAGACTCACAACAATTTTACAAGTGTCAAAACTCTGCTGAAATTTTTTTCACGTCAAGTTCACTTAGAATTTCTTAACAAATTTCATATCTTAGAAATTCTAGAGTCTTAAGAGTATGTATCTGATTTGTATTGTGAACACCACTAATTGTATATCAAGTGTTCAGCCTCAAACATTTTTCTGTGTAATTGTGTTTGTTTAGAAATCTCTTGCTTTTGTGCTTGAGCATAGGAAGACTCTTGTGTGTGTGCTTGAGCATAAGAATCCTCTTGCTTTTGTGCTTGAGTAGTTTGAAGTCTCTTGCTTTTGTGCTTGAGCAATTGTAATCATATATTGATTTTAGTGAACTCTCCTTGGAAGTGCAAGGGGGACATGACTACTTCCGGATTATAGAAGGAACATGTATAATTGTTTTGTGTATTTCTCTTCTCTCTATCTCTTTACATTATCCGCTGCATAAGACTCTGAACCTTGTTCCAGACTCTGAACTCTATCAGACTCTGAACATTGGACTTAGTTTTAAAAAAAAGAAAAAGTTAACACAATTCAACCCCCCTTCTTATGTTTTTCTCACCTTCATAGTCTTCTTCTATCTTTTCTTTTCTCCTTTATTTACTAGGAACATCAATTTTAATTGAGTTCTAATCTATCAATTCAACCTTTGATTAAGTAATTAATTTTCAATTATCCATTTGTTACACTATCAATTGTGCAAACCCTTATATATATATATATATATATATATATATATATATATATAAATAAAAAATCATTGAGACCACTAAGACCTCATTAAATGTGGTAATTTTAAAGATTTTATTATGAAACCAAATTAGTCTACGAAAATTTACACCGGAGATAATCGAATTTGAGACATTCAAAGAGCACACTTCAAGTTTCAAATCAACATCACTACGTCAACCCAAGTGGGTTTTTTTATAAAAAAATTATTAAAGCAATATTGACATTAAAAAATTTCACACCCATTAAAATAACTATTAATTACATTTCATTTTGGTACAACTAAAATATATGTGAACATAATTCAGTTGCTAGTACGTTACAGTATGCAAGGGTGAGTGTTCAAACCTTAAATTTCTCAAAAATAAATAAACTATTAACTAGATTTATTTTGTTATTGATGGTAAAAAAAATGCATTTCATTCAAAATATGAGCTTCGATACATGTTGGAATATCAAGAAAATATGAAAACTAGCTAATGACGGAGTTGCCCTAGCAAGGTTGAGAACAACTTCATTGATTTATCTTCGAATGAGATTAACATTAAAGTTATCCATAGTTGTTTCCCACCATGGTCTTTGAATCCATCTCAAATTCCATATTAGATAATTGGAGGTCTCGAACCCAACGTAGACCCCGATAGGATCCCTAAATCTTCACCTATGTGAAACTAAAGAGAAGGGGATATTTGATGAGTTTTAGCGAGAACACAACTCCCCTCATCTTTTCTAATACTGATTTAAATACCTAATTTATTTATTAAAGGGGAGAATGACGTATCAACGTTGCGCTTGTATCGCCTTTTTAATGGTTTAGTCAATACCGAAACTACTCTACTTTGAGTGCTTGGACTTGGGTTTTTTTTCTGTGGTAGTCGGGGTTTGAACCCCAAATCTTGCATATATTATGCATTATCTCTATCAACTGAGTTAAGTTCATGGGAACTTGGACTTGCGTTTCTAACTGCATGTGAGTTCTTCCAACTAGTTTTTTTTTTAGGATTTCAATTTGTTAACAACAAGGACACCCTTTCACATGCTTCTTGAGATGTTTTTGGTTACATCATTCCACACTTTATTGTTTCGATGTTTCCATATTAGTATAACATTAAAAACTTATTATTATTGAGTGCAGGGATGGACCCAAGAATTTTAAGTAGTGTGGGCCACACATATAAGTTTGCAAAAATAATATTTTTTTTTGGAAGGAATGCAAAAATAAAAAATCTATGTAAATATACATCATAATTGTTCTTTATAGATTTTCATATTTTAGATATATTAAATGATTTTCTCATTTTCATTGTCAATGAAAAATCAACGAATTGAGAAGGAAATCAAAACTTATGATTCCTTATGTGACAATGTGACCGTTGTTTCTATCACAAATGAGAAATTTAGGATTTCTTATTTTTTTTTCTTTCTTGAATTTAGGTTCTCGTTATGCAATTTGTTAATTTAGTAAAAATAAATTATTATTAGTTTTGATTTTTTTTGTGTATAGAAAAACAGAGTAAAAATATTCACTTAAAAACTCACATACACATAAGTGATAATTTTGGATTCGAATTCAAATCATGATATCTAGTCTAACAATAATTAATTGGATAAATTTCTCTTATAATTTATAATGTAGACCTTAATAACTTAATTAAACTTCATTATCATTCTTTTTTTTTTTTTTTTTTATGAACTATCATTCTCTCTTTTTGTTCTATAATATATATAGATATTATTTTTCTTTATTTTTTTCCTAAAGTAGCGAGGATCAAGGCCCACATACCTTTGTATGTGGGGCCATCCCTGATTGAGTGTCTAGCTGATGTAAAATAGCAAACAGATTATCTGTGATATTGTTACTTGGTCTCAGCACCGTATTTTGACCGCACCAGAATGAATTGTGCATTTTCTCAATCTCATCGATGAGTGATCCAAGAAGAAGAAAAATGCTCGTCACATAAAACGTATAGAATGCAATACTGGTTTAATTAGAACTGATTTACCCATTTGAGATGGACACCTACTACTTAAAGAATTGATTTTACTCCCAAATTTCTTCCTACAAAATTTTTTTTTTTTTTGAAGAGGCTAAAATGAAATATATTACCACATCAAAAGATCCCCCTAGCACAAGGTGTACCAGGGTGTAAAACACCAAGTCATAACAATAT
>Ga0228710_1000966_pt1 | contig 41083 bp, 20 predicted proteins | sample MedpolnodulmetaG_FD_177995 | JGI IMG/M metagenome (GOLD analysis project Ga0228710, IMG submission 177995) | Root nodule microbial communities from Medicago polymorpha collected in Santa Monica, California, United States - pink nodules | ecosystem: Host-associated > Plants > Roots > Nodule... | reverse complement strand
TTTTTTTTTTTTTTTTTTTTTTTTTTTTTTTTTTTTTTTTTTTTTTTTTTTTTTTTTTTTTTTTTTGATTTGTTGTTGTTGTTACATGTGTTTAGATTAGATGCTAATATTTTTAGATTTGGTTTTCCATAATTTGCAGAAAGATATTTATAGGTGGTTTAGCGAGAGAAACAACCATTGGTTAGTGCTTGCTTTGTCTTCATTTAGTTATAATTTGATCTTAATTATTTGAGGGTTGTTATTCCCTTTGAACTGTGGTGATTTGTAGCTTTATTTATTGATTTCTTACCTTTTTCGGCTGGGTTTCGTGTTTTGCAGCTCAATTTATCAAGCACTTCGGTAAATATGGTGAGATTACTGATTCCGTCATCATGAAGGACAGGAAAACTGGACAGCCTCGTGGATTTGGCTTTATTACTTATGCTGATCCATCTGTGGTTGATAAAGTCATCGAGGACTCTCATATCATCAACAGCAAACAAGTATGAATTGTTTTTTCTACCATGTGTTTGCATAGGATTTTACTCGTTTTGTTTTGATTATAGTGTTAAGTTAATGGATACATAGCTGGCTCTTATATGGTTTTGGGATTATATATTATAGGTTGAGATTAAGCGGACTATACCAAGGGGAGCTGTTGGCTCTAAGGATTTTAGGACAAAGAAAATATTTGTAGGTGGTATTCCTTCAAATGTGACTGAAGGTAGGTTATCTATTTAGATAGCAGCTAATTTTTCGATGCTTGACTGAGGTGTGTCACCTAGGCGGACTCATAGCAGCACCGTGAGAGAGCTTACTTGAAAATATGAGGACCCTATATGGAAATTATTTAAGTTTCAGATTCTATAATTTAACGTTGTTTCTTAAGCGGGAGATTACTGTTTAGGATATGTCAGAGGTTTTGTCTGATATTGTTCTCAGTCAGCTCCCTTATTTTTTTTTAGTTTACTGTATATTTTAAAGTTGTTTTCACTTAAAAAGTTTGTGAATCACTTAGACATACATAATATTTTTGCATTGTGGTAATTAAATTAACTATTTTTCATTATGACCCCACCTTTCTTTCTTTAAAGCTCAGTTACTATCAACATAAGCTAGTGTTTAAATTCCAAAATTAAGTTTTTGATTTGGAAACTAGCTTGTTTAACATAAAATAGACCCAGCAAATGCAACCTTGCTTTTGTTGATATTGTTTTTACTTTGGTTGTTCTTGTGCAGATGAATTTAGAGATTTTTTCACACGCTATGGAGAAGTCAAAGATCACCAAATAATGCGTGACCACTCTACTAATCGTTCCCGTGGCTTTGGGTTTGTCACCTTTGACACTGAGGAAGCTGTTGATGATCTTCTATCTATGGGGAACAAGATTGAGTTTGCTGGCACTCAGGTGAGAAATCTTTTATTGACAATGAATAATTTCATTCCATTGTTGTAATTTGCACACAACATATATAATAGGTCTCATAGGATAAACACTAGTAATGGGCTATGATTACTGTAATTGACTTCAAAATTTTGTGGATTATGTTTCAATTTTGAGATTATGTTGGCACAACGTTCATGTTAAAATGGCATTTGGATAGAAAACAGTTGACGTTGGCTTCTTTGGTTTTTCAGTACCCTGAGTTACATTTTTTTTTTATATGTGAAAAACCAACTCTTCCAAAAGTTAGGTGTTAGGTGGTGGTTTATTCATTAATGGCTTTGCTGTTCATGAGAATCATGACTGAAGACTTTTGGTTGTGAATCACACCAACAATAATCAATTCCTTCAAGCATCAATAGTCAAAGAGCCATGCTTTGACTCTACTATCTCATGGCTCTTTCTTGAAATTGATTATTGTTGGAGATGATTGACAACCAATATACTTTGGTTTGTTATGCTCTTGTCCAACAATGTTCACCTTGGTTTTTGTCAGAGCTTCATTTTTTTGGGTTATGTTTATGATTTGTATTGAAAAGTGTAAATATGCTGAGGCTACTATTGGAAGCTAGTGTAAGTGAATATAGTTCAACCATGTTTCTTTCTTCTTGGAGTTAGAAATTCACCTACTTGTGTTTTTTGGAGGTGGGTTTTGTTGGGGTATTCTTTAATTTTCCCAACATGACCCCATTTGCAAGAGTTTGTTGCCTTTGATAAAACGTTATCCAATTTATCATATCAATCTGGAAGAGGTTTTTCTTAAATTCAAGTGTTTACTGGTTTGTACCTTGTGAGTTGCAATCATTTTTTACATCATGTGTAATTTCATTCCATCATTTTTTCACAGTTTTTTGTTTTCTTTCTGTTTTCTTTTCTTCATTTAATGCAATTGTCGTCAATACGTTAACTTTGTTATTTTTCCTTTGTAGGTGGAAATCAAGAAGGCTGAACCAAAGAAGGCAAATGCACCACCTCCATCATCCAAGCGCTACAATGACTCAAGGTCTTCATACGGCAGTGGTGGGTATGGAGATGCTTATGATGGATTTGGTGGCGGATTTGGTGGTGTTGGGGGTGGTTACAGCAGGTCTGGCAGTGCTTATGGTGGTAGGGGTGGTCCGTATGGAGGTTATGGAAGTGAGTTTGCTGGGTATGGTGGATATGCGGGAGCAATGGGGGGACCCTACAGAGGAGATCCTTCTCTAGCATATGCAGGTCGTTATGGTGGAAGCTTTAGCAGAGGCTATGATCCTAGTGGGTATGGCGGACTTGGTGAGAGTTATGGGGCATATGGTGGTGCTGGTGCAGGTGCTGCTGCTGGCGGAGGTGGTTCTTCTGGTGCTGGTGCATATCAAAGTGGCTATGATGCCAGCCTTGGCGGTGGATATGGAGGAGCTGCTAGTGGAGCTTCCTTCTATGGAAGCAGAGGTGGATATGGTGGTGCTGGTCGATATCATCCTTATGGAAGATAGGAAGTTATACTAAGCATTTTTAATCTAGGAATGCATCAAATTAAATTGTAGTTTGTGGTTGGTTCTTCAATTAGGCTACATATTTCCAATTTTTTAAAATGTTAAGGAAACTTACATTAACCAGGACACCTGTTTCTTGTGACTACAGAAGTCCAAACAATTTTTCCTTACCCTTTTGAAGCATGTTCTCTGATTGATGTAAAAGCTGCAAATGTGCAGATGATGATTGTATTTTAGATTCTTTAATCCTTGTTCGTTTCTACTTGTGACATTTCTTACCTACTGTCTTAATGTTTATTTCATGTGATCACTCCATACTAATTTGTTATTTTAAAATAAGAATTCTCCAATTTTTTCATAGTAATTTTTGCTGCAGTATGTGTTGACGTGTGTTGTCTGAGTTATTCTAATGATGTCTAATATGATATTTGTTATTCTAATTTTTTCATGGACACCTTTTTTTTCATGTATCTTGTGTCGTCGTATTTTGATGGGAAAATTTTGGTGGCAATAATTATCGTCATCACTTGTTTCCCTGTGACTGGTGCATTGAATTTGTACATACGTCCTTTGAAGGGTTTATCTTTCCTGTGTCTTTTTTATTCATTTGTTGACCTGGCCTAATATCAAAACATTAGAAATTTCTCTCTACAATGTTTTTTCAATCTAAAAATAAGTCAAATATAATACAACCCAAATATGAGAAGATGAGAACAAAGAAAGAAGATCCAAAGCAACAAAACAGTATAAAGGGTGATCAGAGATGCATTCACGCAAAACTCAGATGGACATATAATTGGACGTTGCACATGATTGAGCTAAATAGTACACAAAAGTAAACAAATAAATTTTTTAGCACAAGTTATCTTTGAAAGTTAGAGAAATATGGTTGTGATTAATCCCTTTGGATCTATTGCTTGTCATTTGCAGTGGGAAACAATTACTGAAGCATGAGATTTGGTTAACCAGCCATGAACTATGCTGTTTTCGACTTTTTGTACTGGCTCTACTAGGTGGTGTAATTGGGCATATTATTTGATTATACTTTTTGAAGGATTATAATTGATATTGAACGTGTATAATTGATTCTAAAATGTTTGCTTGCTTTCGACTACAATTGATTATATTTGAAGTTAGAATGAATAGCTTTTGATTCTAGAATTGTTTTTTACACACAAACTTAAAGTTCAACTCATTTTACATGAATGTATCCAAACACAAATCACTTTACCTTCAACTCACTTTTAACCATAATCAATTCACTCAAACCCCATTTAATGTACTAAACTTTGAAAATGACAGATAAACTGAAACAATTTTTTTTTGGTAATGCAACACTTTTCACAATTTTTTTTGCACATGCAAAATCAATGATCTCCTATATACTACTTCCATCCAGCACATTGGAAACACCAGTTTTTGAGATTCCTTGGTGAAAGTTGAGTTTTCATTTTCCTTCTCAACCCTTTAGTTTTACAAAATGTAAATCTATTTGTAAAAGTAAACCTGTTATACTCACTGACATGAAATAACCAATAATCAAATTTTCAGATTTCAATGAACATTCTCAGCATTTGCATCCAAGATTAAGCATCAATTAGTTAATTCACTTCTGTTTAGAATATATATTTTCGTGAATATTATCATAATGAAATATGTAAAATGGATGGTGAGGCCATAACATAGCCTAGTCCCAACACAACACAATTGAAATCATTCGAAATTCGGATTGTAATTTGAGTGGAAGAAGGAATTGAAATTTGAGGAGTTTACATCCTTTCAAACTGAGATAGATAGCCTTTCAATAGATGTTGCTACAAAAATTCTGGTTATTGTGCAAACTGAAAACATACAGCTATGAAACAAAGTCATATAGAAAACACGTTCAACAGAAGGAGAGAAAAAAAACTAGATGCGTCGACTCTTTGGCAGTCTGCAGCCATTATGGGGACGACGAGTTGTATCTTCAATGTATACAATTGGATTTTTATCTCCTCGAGAATCAGTAAATCCCTCCCTCCAGCTCAATATTGCTTGCCTTTTCCTTCGAAAATGAGTAAATCCGTTCACTTTCATGACAACAGATTTCAAACCTAAACCTCTAGATCTCCGTCCAACCACTTCCGCAGTTGCTTCAGCAGCATACCTAGAAAGCTTTTGCCCTGATTTCATGTCTTTCAAGGAACCAGCAGAGCCACTAAGTTTTACATTTCCTTTAGAATCGGTCACTGTAACAAAGGTATTGTTGCGCCGCATCTTTATATGAACAAAATCAGCATCATGCTGGAAATGATACTGGTTGTATAGATAACCTCCCATAACACTCTTTTCATCTTCTATAGCTCCTCTCACAAAGTCCATTTTCCTGGAATTTCTACCAATCTCAGCATTATTCTCACTTTTGGAGTTAATATTCTCCCGATCCCGCAGAAAATCCGGACGAGCACTTGGATTTGCATTCACATTCTCACTTTGATTCCTCCCGCTCAAACCCCAACCTGCACTCGAAAATCCTCTAACATATCCTGCAGTTTCAAGAGTATGAAAGTGATTGTTGATATGACATGAAAAAACAGTAAAAAAACAAAATGATATATGTATTTAATTATGTAATGACATGAAATAATGGTCATAATAAACACATGTTTCACAATTTACAATTTATAATCACACAAAACCTTATTAGGGGTCAACCATCTTCACTCTTAGGGGTCAACCATATTCACTCTTCTTTTCACACAACACAGCAGCATAGGTATGCCCCTCTCTCTATTACCATGCATTCATTCATCTTCACTCTATTTATTTTCACCACACACAAACACAAATATTAAAGTAAAAACTCAATTTCGTCCTTCACAATTTTCTCACAGCTCAATTTAGTCTTTTACTCAAAATAATAACCAAATTATACAGGGGATAAATTAGTCCCGACTTATTATAACTAACACAATTTGAAAATGTCAAGGGTCAGTTTGTTATTATTTTGTGAGACTAAATTGGGTTGCGAGAAAATTGTAAGACCAAATTGGGTCTTCACTCCGAATATTAGTACACTGATAAGCTGAGGCGGTAACACTAGGACATGCCAAATTCCTAGGTTGATTTCTCTCCCTATTTTGTTTAGCACTTCTTGCTTGGTTTCTTTACAGATTCACTCAAACCAAAAGCTATGAAGCTCATCAACATAAATGGGTCCACTCTATATCCTGCACTCTACACTGATGTCACCAATTCTAAGTTAGTCTTTCCACTCTTTGCATGTATTATTATTGTACAAAACATGTGTTTATTTGATTATGCAATGACATGAGATATGTATTTATTTACTGAATAAGTAGTTCAAGAATCTTCTGAAAAAATAGTCAAATTTTTAATCTATAATTTTAAGGCATAAGCTGATATATCAGACTTGTGAGACCACACCCTTACTTGTTTTGAGTTTTGACAGAGACAAAACCTTTACTTCCAAGAAAAACATTCAAACCATATCCTAATCAAACTAATCTTGGCTAATTTCACTCTTACAACATATGTTAGTAATTATAATTAGTTATATATAATCTTAAGTCCTCTACTGATACTTGTCGCGTGATCTAAAGAATCAAAGTCATAAAAGGTTTAAAATCCATATAGGAACCTGTGGAAAGCCAGGTTAATTTTTTACTAGCTATTAAGCTATTATACTGCTTTTTAATTTCATAGTTTCATTCAACAATTCAGTGCCTTGTGCTTTGTTACTTGGTTAGCAACCTTCTTTTATCAATTCTAATAATATTCAAGTTGAGAACTTAATCCCCAAAAAGGAATGAAATTAGATGCAATAAAGATAATATTACACTGCCCAAAACTGTCTTAACTCTTTAACAGGAATTTTGTTTTATGTGATATAGTTTTCATCTAAAATTGGGCCTACAACTAACCAAGAGCATTCATTCAGTGATATAAATTTCATCTAGCACATCCACTAATTAATAGCATCATATTGTTTGACTACTGATCCACTAAAATTGGTTGACCACTGATGTGAATCACAGATATCCAGCAGACTTGATAAGAGCCAATATTTCATTATTGTTAAATGAGCTTGGATCTTACTCCCAAAAGCTAGCTCAAAGGATTGATAAGTGAAATACACAGTGTTTTAAGGTATCCGGTTGATTACTATCTATCACTAGTACCGATCCTTTTCTGTTTTCTCGACTTTAGCCATTAGAATCTAATTTGTTGAGAACATTAACGTACATAGACCAAATGCGAGCTAAATATTATGTCAAAAAGTTTAGTTAAGAGCCAAGCACACACAACCCAGGTGCATTAAAATCAAATACACAAAGTCCTAATCGTATCCACTATTGTGCCAATCTTTCTACAAAAAAGAATAAAAATCAGAAATAAATCAATTTAACCCGAATGACTTCAGCCATTTAGGATCTAATGTTGTCAAGCGCAGATTGCAGGAAAATAGCATTTCATTCAAATTCTGCTACGCAGGAGTGCTATAGCGCATCTATTGCCGCTATTTAACAATATTTTGTACCAAGTAGTGTATCGTGGAACAATAGTATTTTGTTCAAATTTCGCTACGGTATAGCACTATAGCACCACTACAATCTCTATTCACAACATTGTTAGGATCCTAATATGATGATAACATATATGATATGAGTTGTGTAGCACCGAAACTTCATATTGAAGGCATGTCAGAATACTCTACACCCACTCGTGATTATATACAATTACTTCTATTTTATCAATTTATTGCTGATGTATATGTGTCGGTGTCTGTATCAATGCTTAACATTACATGACAGCTTAATATTAGCTGAATCTATCACCAACTAGTAACTACTACACCTTTTTCTAGTTTATTGATTTCATCCATTTAGGATCCTAATTTGATGGTAAAATATATATGAGTTTTGTAGCACCGACACTTCATATTAAAGGCGTGTCGAAGTGCTCAACACACACTGGTGAGCATGGGCCTGTTTGGATAAACAACTTATTTGCAGCTTATAGCACAAACACTCATCATGATAAACACTTACGTATAAGCTATTTCTATATCAAAAGATGAAATACAGTGAAATTATTTTTGTACAAACCATCAGATCTTTTTATAAGCTACTTGGCAGAACTTATGAAAATACGTTGAAAACAACTTATGAACAATGTCATAAGCTGTTTTTATAAGTTCTCCCAAACAATCTTACAAAACTTATGCCAGTAAATAAGACCCTATATACGATCACTTATATTTTATCAAATTATTATCAGTGTCGGCGTTTGTGTAGGTGCATCACATGTTACACCAATCAATCTCAAACAATTCAATGTAGAACTAAAAGCATAGAATTTCAATAGCACAATTTCTATCTACAAAAATCAAAGGAAAAAAAAAAGTGAAATTTAAGCCAAAAATGAAAAACCCAAAAGTGCAAACATCTAAAAAAATCACTACAACTAATAATTGAAATGACCCAATAAAAAAATAATGATAAAAAACAAAAAAAGTTATGATTTTTAGCAATGAAAGTGTGAAAGTGTTACCTTGGAAGAAGGTAGTGTGAGATTGAAGTGTGGTTTTGGATGGAGAAAGAAGAGATTGACGGCTATGGATGAAGGAAGAACACAATTTGCGGAACATTGTTGCCGCAGATTATTAGGGTTTGAAGATTTGGGGATTGTGAAGAAGAAAATTAGTGTAAGAGAGTGATAGTCATTTTCAAGGACTAAACATTACATTTGAAACTTTAAATTTGTAAAAAAGTAGACAAAGTTACACGTAATTTAATGATCTTTTATAATATATTTTTAATTGTAATTTAGAATATTAGATTCATTTTCATATGGATTATCAAACTTTATATATGATATTAAAATGCAAACATAGATAAAATACTATATATTTGAATATTAAAAGATCATAAGAAAATAAAATCATTGATTTGAAGTTTGAAAATTCATTTGCAAATGAACTAAAATAACAAAAATCGTGAGCTTAACTCAGTTGGTAGAGACAATGCATAATATATGCAGAGGTCGACCGAGGTTAGAATGCCGGACAACATTTCTTCGTATTTAAAATGTGTGAATTGCAAGAGGAATATAATTTTGCCTAAAAGTATGGTAATTTTATTTATTTTAATCTAGTAAACAATATCATAATTTTCTTAAAAAAAATCTAATTTTTTTCTTTTATTTTAATGATAATTTATAAATTGTATTATTTTATTACATAAGTTGTAAATTTCTCTTTTCAAAGACTTGCAAGAATTAAAATACCTTTATGCTTCAATGTAAAGGGTATGTAAGTTTTTTTTTTTTGTTTTTGCTACAAGGGTACATAAGTTTCTTCTTCTTAGAAAACGGGTTTAAAAGAATTTGACAAAAATAAGAATCAAATTAAGGATATGTATATAACAATTATTTTCGAAAGAGCAATAACATTCATACAATCATTTAATGACAACTTTTACAACTATAGAAGAAGAAAAAAGAAGAGAGAGGATTAAAAATAACAAGCGTGTGAAATAATCGTTCAAAAGTTATCCAAAATTGTTCTACATATCATTTATCTTTTTGAATAACTGTTATAAAAGTCAATCTATGTTATGAGTTGATAAGTTTTTATGGAATGTCGTGTAAATTTAATATACATGACAATGCATCCCCATTGATTTTGTTTTTATGAATGCTCTTTTTTCTCTTCATATGGTATGATATAATATTTAAAACATTAATTTCTGATTATCATGGAGATAATTGAGTTGATAAAAATATATTGATATATGTCCTTTCAAAAAAGTTACTTTTTCTTTAATATCGAATGATAATCAATATTGAGAGAGAGGTAAGACCATCAAGAAGATTGCCTTAAGCCTCCAAAAATATAAGGTGTATACCAGCCGCACACACTTTTTTTACTTGGACAAAACCACAATTTTGAAAGTTTATTTACTTTATTTTGAATGAAAGTAATCAACAATCCGTGTTTTCTATCCCATAAAATGAATAAACAATCAATTTAGTTTATGAGCTAACAGTATCTCGTCAATGATCCCTAAAGATTCCTAAACTATGCTTCCAATCATCAATTTGGAAGAACATAGTTATACAATCATTATATGTAACAAAAAAAACTCTCATCGATGAACTACGTACTTAGTGAAGTACTCCTAAAAAAAAACTACGTAGTGAAATAATTCCAAAAGCAAACTATTATTATCAAAGTGAAGCAATAAACTTTCTTCCCCTATAATCATCCCTAAATTCCCATCCCAACCCAACAGACGCCAATAGTGTGATTATTAAGCAAAAATGTTACTTTCTGCGATTTTTACATATTCCTAGCCTCTCTACAATTGCAAGACAAGTTAGTAAAGAACCAACCATAAGAGAATAAATAATAGTTTTTTTTTTTTTTTTTTTAGAATGCTGGTTGATTGTAATAAGTAATAACAATTTTACTTTTATGGTTCATAACTTGCTAGGTGGATAGTTCCTTTATTGGCTCTACATGGTTGTGGAACTAAACACGGGCTTGTTTGAATTGACTTATTTAAACTTATTTATTTGTATAGACACTTGCGAGACTTACTTGGAAGAACTTATTAAAACAATTTATGATATATTCATAAATTGTTCTTAGCTTATTTTCATTCGTTCTCCCTCACGAACACTACTTACAACTTGCAACTTATATGTACGGAAAGATGGAGTAAATGATATAAACACTTGTGAGACTATTTGAAAGAATTTATGAAAACAACTTATGGTATGTTCACAGGTTGTTTTCAACTTAATTCCATAAGTTTTCCAATATATCTAATAAAAACAACTTATAGCTATACAAAGACAATTCGACTCAATTTTATCGTGTGTAATAGAAATAACTTATTCATATTCTGTAGTCTGCAAATTAAGTTGTTCATACAAACAAGGCATCTAAGAAATAATTGACTTTTGTTGTTGAGTTGCCTTACCAAGATTAAGAACTAGGAATTGAACACCATTTTGTTTCCACCTTCCACAAGTCAGACCCTTTTCTTCTTCAACAAGTCACTTCACTCGTGTCATGTCGCAAGGAACACAATATTGAAGCTGATGTTCAAGCAAATATTTCAATCTTTCTCGGAGGTTAAGACTTTTCTTAATTCCCTATAGGTTTCAAAGGTGGTTTCAATTGATTGAGTTTGATTTAATTGCAATGACTTACATCTGCCATTCATCTGTTTGCAGAAGGTCAGGTTGAAAAGGATTGTATGAAGCATACCACTATGCTACTGTCAACAAACTATTTCCACCCGTTTAGCAGTTTAGGAATTTAGAAAAATGTTGTCTTGAATGCTGTTTGGAACTTATGCACATTATTTCTAGGTGGTATGAAACTATGTTGTTTTTGGCTACTAGGTGTTATGACTGCCAATGGTTTTTCCAGTATATTTGATTCTATTTTAGAAGGGTTAAAATTGATTTTGATCATGTAGAATTGATTTTAAAATGTTTGCTTGCTTTCGATTATAATTGATTTTGTCTTTGTAATTGATTTTGATTATATTTGAAGTTAGAATTAATAGCTTTTGATTTTATAATTGATTTTTACACAAATTTAAAGTTCAACTCATTTTACATGAATGTATTCATACACAGTTCACTCAAAATCAATTTTAATCACTGTAAAGTCAAACATACACGATGTCAATTCTTCATGTTCCATAGTAAATATACTCCCTCCATTCTTTTTCAATTGCTATTCTTACACAAATCAAGACAAATAATAAATTCTACTACCTTTGATACAATAATTTAATAGCTCAATATAAATTTTAAGGGGACCTATAATATAAATTTAACAGTTCAATATTTCAATTCATATATTTTTCCGCTATAAATAACTACGAGTAATATTGAAAATACCACTTTTAATATTGTTCTAAACTTTGAAAATGACAGATAAATTGAAATTTTTTTTTTCTGCAAAAGCAACGCTTAATAAAAAAGGATTGTAAGGGTATTTTTCACAATTTTTTTGGACATACAAAATCAATGATATCCTATATACTACGTCCATCCAGTACATTCGAAGTACCAGTTTTTGAGATTTCTTGGTGAAAGTTGAGTTTTCAATTTCCTTCTCGATTCTTTAGTTTTACAAGATGTATACCTATTTGTAAAAGTAAATATGTTATACTCACTGACATGAAATAACCAATATTCAAATTTTCAGATTTATATTCAATTGTATAAATCAATTAACCCTTAATCATTCTAGCTAACAACGATAAGATACACAGTGTTCACTAAAAGTGTCCTTCATAAAGAAGATTCAATGTTTAATCATCCTTCTAATAAACTAACCACTAACAATTTTATATCATAAAAAAATGATTCACTGAACATAATTAACTATGTATTTGGAATACATTAACAATCTGAATATATATTGAAGAAAGAAACATATAATATAATGGTGGCTCTTGGTGCACTGGTCAAAAGGGAATTGGCATTATTGAATAAAAGAATAGTAATTATTGTCAATGTGATAAACAACATTGATTGACTACTAAAAAAACTATCAGCTAACCTAACATTAAAGCAGAAAATTGCGGCCAACAAAAGCTGATATTGTTTGCTTCTATATAAAGAAATTTAAAGATTCATTCTTAGGAATCAATATTGTTTTTTTGAGAATATATTAAATAAATTCCAAAGAGGTAATAAAGGTGATAAAAAGAATTGTATGTTGCTTCTAGTTGAAACAATGAATTGGAATACCCTCAAAATCTCAAAGTTACCTCTTCAAGCAACCAATCTCAATGCTACAATTACTATTTCCCTAACAAAGAAGAAACTAGATAGAAAGAACTTCAATGGAGAAAGAGATTTTGGAAAATCTTTGGAATGGTGATAGTGAAGCTCAAATTCAAGCAGCAATGAAACTTGGTAGATTGTCCAATAAGCAAAAGCACAATTTGGCAGAAAGTGGAGTTATGGTTCCTCTTGTTTCCATGCTTCATTCTCAAAACTATGAAGTCATAGAAGCTTCTCTTTGTGCTTTTCTCAGCCTCTCCTTTGGCAGTGAAAGGTTAGAACATTCCCTTTCTCCATTCCTTCTTAGTTCAGGTCCCAAATTGCTTGTAGTTCAAAAACCAGCCTTATAATTGTGATCACGAAAAATAACGGTTTTTCAAATTCTTCTATGTTATTTGATAACACTGTCGAAAACCACAATTATGAAGAGTACATAACAAATTTTTCCTCAATAACAGGATTAGAGAAATTGAGTTTAAAAGATACTCAACCAAGCACTGTATTGGAGTAATTGAAAAGTTTGAACTTTTTAGCACCCCATGATTGTTTTTTTTTGCTATTGGGACTAAAGGAATATGTTTTAGGTAATAAATGTTTTTCATTGGTTAACTGTGGATCCTATGATTCTTTACCAAAAAGTAATGAATATATAAAACACATGGGAGAATTAAAATTTCTTCTATTGTAAGAATGCTTTTAAAACTTCCCTTAGAAGTTGATGAAATCTTACAGAAACTTTTTCACAACTTTTGCAGAAACAAGATTCGGATTGTAAGGTATGGCGTTTTACCAATTTTGCTGAACCTCCTCCATTGTGAAAGTCAGACGGTGATACAATTATCAGTAGCAGCAATGTTAACACTTTCTTCTTGCAAGAGAAATAAGGTAGCAATAGCTTCATCTGGTGCAGTTCAAATTTTGGTTGAACTTATCAATAATAGTAACATTGAAACTCAGTCTCAACTAGACACTATAGCTACTCTCCACAACCTCACAACCTGCCAAGAGATAATTCCATTGATTGCATCTTCTGGTGTTATATTCTCCTTGCTTCAACTTATCCATGGCTCGGTAAAATCGTCTTCATTGGTTGACAAAGCGACAGGGTTGCTAGAAAATATTGTTTCTTCATCAGAGAGTGCACTTTGTGAGGCTGCTAGTACCAGAGGAGCGATTCAGATACTGGTTGAGACTATTGAAGATGGGTCATCACTAGGAAAAGAGAATGCGGTTGGTATACTTCTCCTTATATGTCAAAAATGCAGAGAAAAATATAGAGTACTGATTTTGACAGAGGGAGTAATGCCAGGATTGCTTCAGTTAAGCGTCGATGGAACGTGGAGAGCCAAATCCACGGCTAGAGAACTGCTGTTGCTTCTGAGAGACTGCTCCAGTTATAGCTCGAGACGTACACAAATTAATCACGAGCTTATAGAACAGATAATGGAAGAAATTGATACAGAAGGAGAGAAATTGACAGATACTACTCTGAGATTGGTAGAGGAGATGATTGCAAAGCTCAATACATAATCATTCAAGTAAATAAGGTTTTCGAAATAGGTTCGGATCATAAAGTATTCATGCATCTCTTGGTTTTCTCTACATTTTTCTGGTATCAATTATGTTTTAATGCTAATGACTTCTAGTTTAGGACTTAACTACAAGGAAGGTATAATTCAGTGAGACAATGTAGAATTGTTTACATTTCTATGTATATATGATTGGTTCTGGATCTTCTAGTTTGATTCTTGAAATATTATGTCAGTAAAAGCTTTAAAAAAAAAAAAAATCAAAACTGAAGTTTGTAGAGGAGTGTTCTGGACACTCTTTTTCTAACACTCACCCACTCTCTTATTGGGTGAAACCCATTCTATGTGTATTGAACTTGGATATTTACTTTAGGCAAGCCATTCTCGAATTGAAATATGTGAAGACTAAAGTTTTTAACAAAATCAAGACAATTAAACAAGTAGTATGAGTTTGAGAAGTCACCACCAGCAAACAAAATCTGATTCTGGTAGGTAACATAAGAGCAAAAATGAAACAAACAGCTTTGAAGTTCAATTATCACACTAAATTTTGTATTGAAAATTTTTAAAATAAAAAATTACATATAAAATTTCATCATTACATCTCTAGCAAGCTTTTACTATCTCCTCAATTCCAATATATAGAAGCTTGTACATATAACATAGAATTTTTACCAAAAAAAATATAACTTTCTTAGAATGGTTCCATTATTATTATTTCTTGATGAAAATTTTAAAACTATAGAACCCTCAAGCTCTCAGCCTGACCTTCTATAAAATCTGTAACCAATGGCAATAGCTGCTAAAGCGCCAACAATACCAGTAGCTGTAAGAATATCGCGTTTTTGTAATATAGGCCAACTCCCACATACTTTGCTCTCCTGCTTTTTATCGGTTTCCACTTTGTTTTGCTCAAAACTTGCAGTTTGGCAACAAGAAACTCCATTAACACCTTGGCAACAGCCAACCACATTTTCATTGTTGTTCAGAGTGTTACTTTCTAGTGCTACATTATTCTTCTTGGTATCATTTCCATTAGCAAGCTTGTTCTGGTCATCTGCTCCCTTAAGTTCAGCAACAGGTTGCCCCATTTGACCTCTGAAACAATTTCATACAACACAATTTAATCATCCTCACTTCGAAGCAAAATTTAATTAATTGAAAATTCATTCACAACATTGTTTGCACAGAACTTACAAAAACTAATTCCCATGTAACAAACAAAATGGAGACTCAGTTTTAGTATAAAAGTTGTAAGATACATAATATAATACAACCAATACTAGAAGGGATGCCAAACACTCCTTAAATCAACTAATGTATATATCCATGTGAAAGAGTAGTTTGATAAGTCCATTTTTATAATATTGAACTGAGCAGATTCAATAGTGGAAAGAGCGGAAGTAAGTGTGTGTTGTGGCTAAATGCAAAGATCAAAGGTTTTGGATATGACCTTGCACAATGGTGTGATAATCCTTTGATTTGCATGGGGTTGAATGGTGGTGGGTAAGTTGTAAAAGTGTTTGTACCTTACTGTACCAGTGTGAGGCAGGTTGACAAGAAAATAGGGCATATCCGGGAATGTCATATAGAGTGAAGGTGAATTTGGACCGGAGTAGCGTTGAAGAATTGAGGGAAAAGGCTTGGTTAAAAAGGGGAATATAGCATGTTCTGAGCATGTGAAATAAGCGTATACTGTAGGTAGCTGAATATATTTGTTTGTGATGAAAAGTGATTAGTAATGTGGATAATTAAAACTTGAGAGAAAATTACTGTTAAAAAGGAGAATGGAAAATGTTGTTTGCAGTCAGATTGTCCGTTTGAGAGCTGTTCGATTCAGCAGTGCAATATCTTCATGGACAAATAGTTTCACCATTTTAAGACCACAGTGGTATATTGATTAACATTGGAGTAATGTGGCAACTTACGGAAGACATGGATATTGAATCAGTTCGCTGATATCAAATTATGGACTCCCAAATGGCGTTGTGTAGGGAAACAAGTTCATGTGAAAAACGAAACAAGGAGAGGGATGATGGACATGTAATGTATTACTAGTGGAGTGGAAAAAACAACAGCACTCAAGGCAATTGGAACGATAACTTAACAAGAATGAGGTCAAACGATATAGAAGTAGCAGGCAGGCAGAATAAGTGTGACATAAAAAAAGGAACAAGTGTTGTGTTGGTATCAAGAGGAACAATTTTTTTTTTTGAGAGAAAGAGGAACAATTGATCTGCTGCTGCAACAATATGAATCACATAACAGCGGCAAGTTACAAGAATTAGTGTTATCTAGTTAGCAAGGGTGTTTCTTTCTTGTGCTTTTGGTGTATAATGATGTTATGCCGATTTCTGTTAGTTCATGGTTCTACTTCCATTTGTTAGTTGCATTGCTGTTTCTTGCGTAGTGCAGGGACTATAAAATATCTGTGCTCTATTTTTATGTCCTGAGTTTTGCCTAGAGCCTTTAGTGTGTGTGTGTGTGTGTTGCCATTTAAAAAAATCACATATTAAAGGATAGAAAATGCAGAATAAAAAATAAGTGGTCACCTCCATAGTTTTTGTATGACCTCTCCCTTGGCAATGTGTTGGTCTAGTAAGGCAGGCACATCATTAGGAGTAACATAGCCATACCTGTAATTAAATATCAAGGGTTACAATTTAACAAGCAACAACAAAATCCTTCATAACAAATAAGAGGATCTATAATAGAAGTGTGAGAGCTGACCAATGACCCATAATTTTTCCATCTGGTCCAGGACTAAATGTGATTAAATTGCCAGCATACTTATGACCACCAATATGAGAACATGCCAAAACTGATATCTGATCTTTCGATCCTCGGAGCTGAATTTCTTCATTGAGCTTGTCAATGAGCACAGGCCCACAAACACCGCACCTCACATCGCGACTTCCATGAGCGCACACAAAAATATATGAACCTGCTATCACATCTTGCACTCCACCATCCCATGATTTACAACTCACCATAACATCATCGAAAAAGCTATCCACATTTGATTCTTCCAAGCCCCTTTTCAATCAAACAACAACACACTATTCTCAATATAAAGAGATTAAGTAAAAAAATTGAAATCTTAAATCGAAATAAAATACATATAATCTTTTATAGTCAAATTTGTTTCATGCTCGTGATTAATTAATTTGATTAATTGATCATTGAGTTAGTTTTTCCACTTACCAAATTTAGTTACAGTCAGTCACTCAGGATGTCTATATATAATTTATAGAGCAAAGTCACTTGCACAGTTCTTTCAGTAAGATTTCATTCACTCTTTTGCAAGGGTATGTCATATGTGTGTATATTTGGCATCACTTTGAAAATGATCAGAGTTTAGTAAAAACTAAAAAGACACAAGTCTTAACTTTGACTATAATTATCAGAGTTTAGTTATTGAAAACTTTTGCATTTGATTGAAACAATTGCACCAAGTTTCATATAAAAGGTTATTTTTACAATAAAAACATAAAAAATTAACAACAAATTCAATTTGAACAAAATCTATTGTCCAATGCTTATTGAAACACACAATCTTGTTGGTGTCTACTATACTTCATCATTGTTTAAAGTACTCTGCTTAAAAAACCAATTCGCAAACAACACTTGCTAAACACATTAATAATCCTAGTTTAAACTGCAATATGATTATGAATTGGAGTATAAAAACTATGCATTAACAGTCTAAATTCAATTAGATCTTCAATTTTAGAAAGTAACATATCAAATATCATTATAATATATTATAATTCGATAACAAGGTATTGAAAAGTTATATTAGTTAAACTAAAGTATATGGTGAGACATCTTGATAGTAGTCCATCCTGAACCATTACTTGAAAATCGTCCAAAACTTCAACAGTTACTGAAATCGGCCCTCAAAATCAGAAGTTTGTAACATCTGAGACTCTGACTCGATCCATGTAACTTTATTTTATCTCGCATAATAGAAATAACTTATTCATATGAACTTATTTGATAAACACTTATACTATAAGCTGCAAATTAATCTGTTTATCCGCCTAAATCCAATTAGATAGAGAAGCATAACCTATGTAGCACCAACCCGCTCGATTAAAAGTGTGTCCCATGTCTGACACATGACACTCGCATATTTGATTACATTCAATTATATCTCTTTTTCAAATAATTATCCATGTTGACGTGTCATGTGTGTCCAATGTTCTTACATGTGTCAGTGCTTTGTAGATTACAGCGATGGCTTAGTTTTTTAATAACATACCTGTATTTAATCATTTCAGGAAAAATCAAGACATCACCTTCGGAGAATCCATCCTCCTCACGCGCCTCACAAACTGTAATCATCGTCTACAAACAAAAAACAACCAAACCAATCAATCAATCAAATCATCAAATCCAAAACAAAACTCCACAAAAATTGGATACAAATTACAAAACACCGACTGACACTGACACGTCGAGATCAATAATAACTTGAGAAAAATGAATTAACTTAACGTAATCACACACCAACACTTACAACCAAACCAATCAAATCCAAAACAAAACTGCTACATCAAAATTGTATACAAACTATGAAGCACCAACACAAACACGTCACCGGCACTAACACCTTCACACAATCCGGTAATAACACGTGTCAGAGACACTAGACATGTCTTCAATCAGAAGTGTCAGTATGAAAAATAAATAAATTAAATGACACGAGTCAAACACCAGACACAAGTTGGATAAGAGGTATCAGTTATACAAATTAAGAAATTAAAGAGAAGAATTAGTAAGTAATTAAGTATGAATTACCTTAACGAGGATATCGTTTTTGCGAGATTTAAACTGAGAAGCAAGACGTTTAACAAGAGGATCATCATCAGAAGCTTCAAGACGCGGAGGCCAAGTTTGACGATTCTTGTAACAAAGAAAAACGTGACGATCGTAAGAAGCTACGGTTCCAGCGAGGTTTTCTTTGTACATCTCAGGACGGGAGAAACCGTGTTTCGCATCGTCGGCGGCGGATGTTGCGGTGGTGGATGACATAGTTGCGGTGGAAGAAAAGAGAAGAAAGTGAGATTTGAAATTGAAATTGAAATGAGAGAATGATGTAATGAAACGAATTGAGAGCATTTATTTATGTTATGTTATGGGATAATTATAATTATTAATTTAATTACTTTGTTAAACTAGTTTTCAATTTTTGTTCATAGTCACAGATATAGAATGTTGCGTGTTGAAGAAGAAAACACTTACCCCTAATGCGCGCGTTACTTTCACAACCACGCGCGAACCCAACTAACTTTCATTTCATGGTCTTCTTCCACTTGTCGGTCAACATCATTTATTTGGTCAATATATAGTAAATTATTATTTTCCATTTAAGTATTATAACAACTTACTTTTTGAACAAGAAAGATGGAAATGCCAGAAAAGTAATGCCTTCTAGAAAATCATTAGTCCTCCCCTTTTTAAAAGTAATTAATTGATTATATCACATGTCACATAATCAATTAATAGAAATACTTTTAGGTGTCCCGTGAGCATAACTCAGTTGGTAGGATAATGCATTGTTATATGCAGGGGCCGGGGTTTGAACCCCGGACACCTCACTTATTTACTTTATAAGGTGAATTCTAGCCACTAGACTACCTGACCAAAAAAAAAAAGAAATACTTTCAGGTGAATTTCATATAATCTATCAGGGTGTCACAATGGAGCATGTGAGGCTTTGTAAATTGACATATCTAAGAATCTATCAGGGTGTTATTAGAAAAGGGGATTTTATTACAAATGTTAACACTGGTAAGAAGATTAAGGTTTCTCGTATATATGTTTAAGAGACGTTTTGCAGAGTCTATTTGATGTTGATTGTGCACCAGCAGATACTTTAACTGATGGATCTGTTAGATGGGCAATGACTTATGTGAATGGATTCCAGAGAAATGATCCTACCTATCCCTGATGATCTGTTTTGTAGTATTCGCTGCGCTCACTAGTTCGGTATTTTAGCTCACTGTTTTGGCATTCAAACTGTGTCATTTGTTAAGATATAAAGAAACTTTCTAGTTAATTTGCGAAACCAGTAAAGTAACATTGCTTGTTATCGAATAAAGATAGTATATATATAGAGAGGTAACTAAGCTTGATTAGGTTGAGCTCGTGGCCATGCTACATAACAAATGTTACCTTTCAAATTGTTGGTTTATAGATGGTAGAAGAAATAGTTTATTGGGAGATCATAAGTTTCATATCAGAATTTTTAAACAAGTTTAAAAAAAAAACGTATATAAGAATTTTTAAACAAGTTTAAACACGTTGATGTGATTGCATTGAATAAATACGAATTTGTAAGGTTGCCTCTTCGTTTTTAGCCTGAAATATATGTTAAGGACTTGTGACATTATGAAATGAAAGTTTGCATTGGAATGTTGTTTATTGAAAAAGAAAATGACACCAAGAATAGAATCAAACCTTTGGGGGTTATCCTAACGTATATATCATTGTCTGCAACGAACTAAGGAACCCATTGATGAACAATCACATTGATGAACTATGAAGTAAAGTAATTTCAAAAGCAACTATTATTTTCAAATTTAAACAATCAACTATGGACTTGTTTGGATTGCGTTTTTTGAGTTTATATATTGACATAAGCACTTGTGAGACAATTTAAGAGAACTTATAAAAACATGTTATCAACTTATTTTCATAAACTTTCCAAGATAGCAAATGATTTTTTTTTTATGGCTATTATAAAAACAATCTAACCTTATTTTGAACACGTGGCCCTGTACGTTACAATTTTTTTTTTTTAAAATAATATACTTTTAGAAGTTCTCATCTAATTTTTACAAATTTTCAAAATAGAAAATGCGAATTAAAAAAAAAATATTCTAAAACCCGCTTCAAATTAGTTGTTTTGAGTAGTTTCTCTAGGAAATCATTTTATATAACCAATTTTTTCAGGAAAAAAAAATTGAATTTTATAGCTTCTACTTTTTTATTTTTTACCCTATAATATACACGTAGTATAAAAATGTGACATAGATGTTGAATTTTTTTCATGATTTTTTCCATACATGTTTAGCACGTTAAAATATAGCTTTACACAAAAAATTAAATTTTTTCGACCAGGGACAAATTAATTATGAATTTTTATTCCCCGTAATTATGAATTTCTTAAACAATTTATAATTAATTTGTATCTCGTTTAAAAACTACAAAATTTAATTGTGAAGGTTCTTATCATCTTCTAGTCATGCCTGCAAAATTAGGGAACTAAATTTGACCTGTGAGTATACGCTTACTTGAAACAAAATTTCAATTTTGCACGCTTTGGTTAAAAAATCAAAATAAACTGAAACGACTTCGAAATGCTATGAAACTTTATAGATCCTTTTTATGTATTTCTATAGATGTCTCTGCAAATATTCAGCTTAAAATTTGATTTATAGGTCGAGATTTCCGTTGTTTTGTTTTTTGAGTTTTTGATACTTTAAAAATTCATAATTAATTTGTCGTTTGTCGAAAATTTATAATATTTTGTGTAAAGTCATATTTTAACGTTCTTAATACGCCATATTTTGCAATAAATTTTTTGTCCGACTCTATAATTTTCCTTGGCTCCGCCACTGCATGAGACCAATTACTACCAAGTATGGACTACTGATCCAACATAAGAATTATTGACAACTAGAGATTCAAACTGGAAACATGGAGAGGAGCTTCTAGGTGTCAAGTCTCCATCAGTCAACTTTTATTTTTATTTTAAACCCTAAATAATAAGGAAACAAAACAACTTTTTAAGCGTATAACACAAAGAAGGGGAATCACACCAACCGTAACTAGATTCAATGAGAAAAATAAAAGCATGTAATTACAGTATTGCAGTTATCCCATCATAAAATTGAAAAACAATTCCCTAAAAAAAAAATTGAAAAACAATTCCCTAAAAAAAAAAATTGAAAAACAATGAAAGTGAAACACAAAAACAATGAAAATAGAAGCATGCATGCATGCATACATACGTGTTTCTGCTTTTTGAAGGGATGAATCTCGATGATGTCATCTTCTTCCATTTGAAACTGTTCTTCTTCTCAACGATTAGGGTTTCATTTGAAAGCTTGAATAAAACCAATCAAATGATTGAAACTTAATTTTAGTTTAAAAAAATTTAATTAAATGTTAACCACCTTTTTCGCTAACTTTCCCTGTGTATTCGTGTTCTTCAAAACAATTCATATTTTTGGTTGAGATCCTTAATTGCCCAATCACTTTGTTACCCTCACAATTTTGTAGGTCTATAATTTATTATTTTAGTTTAATTGGTAGAATTAATTTTATTAATATTCATTATTTTAGGTCGCATAATATAAAGTTTATTCATTAAATTTGTTACTAATTAATTCATTAAAATAATAATCAATCTTAAGAATAGTATTTATGTTTGTATTTTTTAATATTTTAAAAACCAATTAAGCTTAATAAGACCTCCAATTTTAAAGTTGTTAGTGTTTAAAAGGTCGTTTCAAATTTGCCATAGGCTTTCAAATTTGTTGTGTAGACACAACATGGTTAAGTGTTTTGGACTTGGACTATCGCAGAATAGTCTTACATAGATACAAATACAAATACAAATAAAATTATTTAGACACGTACACAATAATGAAGAAAACTAAGAGATAAATAAATTAGTCAAATCATTCAACATCATTAAACTATTTAATCTTTGAAAATAAATGATTTGTGAGAGTGTGTTCAAAGTTTTTAAATTTCGGTTTGTCACTATGCAAGAAATTCTCCACCACAAAGATACACTAGCAAGAGACTTTTAGTGAGTCTAGCTAGTGATCTCATCAGTACCACATGATGAAGGTCAAACATTGGTCTGCAAATTATGCTAGATAAAGTTCAATGAACACAATCGTTCACCTCAAAAATCAAGAATTGATCATCAAAATGTTAACAAGTTCAATGAACACAATCTTTCACCTTAAAAGTCTAGAATTGATTGTCAAATTATGCTAGATAAATACATATGATTTAGGTTAAAGGTACACTTTCTCCAATCCTTAAAATCCCACACCCTACAACACACACAAAATTGAAACATCAAAGTGTTTACAAGTTCGCCACCCCATTTGAGGAATCGTTGTTGTGTTTCTTTAACTTTGACTTTGACTGTCAATCTTGGACCATTCTGAATGAGAAAGAACTCTGATTTATCAATTAATTTGGAGAAAAATATTCATATAACAAGAGGAAGAAGATAAGTTTCGATTAACTTTTTTTGTTTTAAAACTTAAGGGTTGTATTTTTGTTTTGGATCGACCAAATTAAAACTTGAGAATATTATTCTTTTTATAATAATATTATTATTATCTCACATTTTTTTCTAAAAGAAATAGTATTATCTCACGTTGTTATGTTTTGTGTAAGCTCTATTTGATGAGTTTGTAGTTTATAAACTAAAAACACTCATTTGATAATTGTCATTATTTACGAATTTATAGCTTGTTTTTATAAATTTAAAACATTTTTTTGATAAAGTAATTCAAATAGTTTATAACTTATTACTGTTATAAAATAAACTAAAAGCACAAGATCAAAGAAGAAGAAGAAGATGAAGATGAAAGCTTTTCTATTATTCTCTGCAGAAGTGTGTTCTTTACATTGAAATATAAGTCCTATTTATAGGATACATATGTGGTAAGTTACAAATACATGAAAAGCCATAAGACTAACTAAGTGGCAATAACAATGAATAAAGGCATTCACTCATATGAGTTAAGGAACATAGAAAGTCTTAGGAAAATGGACATCCACATCTTATTAATATTATTCATAACACTCCCCCTTGGATGCCCATGAAGGATATGCCTCATTAAAACCTTACTAAGAAAAAACCGAGCGAAAAAAAATCTCAATGAAGGAAAAAGAGTACAATATCCGATATATTTGCCTCGTTAAAAACTTTACCAGAAAAACCCAGTGGGACAAAACCATGGTGAAGGGAAAAAGAGTGCAAGATATATTTATATCTCCCCCTCAGCCAAAAAATCATCTTTGAGACGATGAAGATCAATATTTTGTATCATATGTTCAATTTTTTTGATTGGGAGTGACTTTGTTAAAAAAAAAAATCTACAAAATTATCACACGAACAAATATGTTGACCGTTTATACCATCATTCTGCTTAAGATCACCTCCATTCAACTGAGCAATGCACATGGTATCATATTCATAAACGACTTTTTCAGTCACTCTTCCAGAAGACAAACTGCAAGTTTCTTCTATGTATTCAATCATAGACCTCAACCAAACATATTCTCGTCTTTCTTTATGCATTGCTAAAATTTTATTATGAGTATCACACAAATAACTTGCATTTCTAATAAAATAAAGTAACAAATAATATTGTGCCTCAATTGAACTAAATTATGGTACTTCAGGACCAATTAGTTCTTCATTATTTACTCAAATTCTCAAACAATTGTTTTTGTCTTCATCTAATGACTTTACAATCATATGAGTGCTTAACAAATATGATTTGTCTATCTATAACCATTTTAACACATTTCTATATAAGCTTCATGATTCACAAAAGTGATATTTTCAAATACTCAACTTGTTATCTCAAATAAATATATATCTTTGCTACATATTTCATCTTAGTTTCTTTTCTTTGAGAAATCAATATTCAAACTCTTCTGGAGTTCTCAGATTTATTTTCAAATGGACAAATACTATCATTTTTATACCACTCTTTTATAAAATATTCACTAAGAATATAAACATGTTTCAACATATTTTTTTAATTAAGTAATCTCTTCGAGAATCTGAATTGTATGCCTCAATAAAATTAATTTCTTCGGGGAATAAAAATATCGAGTGAGCCATATAAATATATAGTAACACATCCTTCATATAATTTGAGCATTTCATGTGCTATTAAACTTAATCAAGTATGAAAAAGTTATTGAATTCACTTCAGGTGAATATGTCTTTAAAGAATATATGTCTCTTAAAAAATAAATGGTAGACATTTACATATTCATTTGAGATGAACGTATCAAACTCTATATGTGTATTTTTCTCAATTTTACTCCTACAATCTTAATTGAAAAAATTAAATGTTAATTAAATATATTATTTTATATTATTTCATATTTATATATAACTTACTTCAATCGTTAATTTTTTGATAAATTTAATCAGCTAATTATAAACTGACTTATCCGAGGTAAACTAGCTTATCAACTTTCAGTTTTATAGAACTTAGTCCATTTCCTTTCTCTGAGTTCATTCACTTTTCTTCTTCTTCGTGTTCCATTCTCATGCTTCTTCTTCAACGAGACATGAATCAACACTCCTCATTCTTCTTTCACATTGCCATTTCTCTCCTCTCATCAAAGTAACGTTCTTTCTCTTTCTCTTCTTTCTTTACTGCAAAGAATCAAGCTTTTTTTATTGGGGTGTTTTTATTATTGCATTTTTCATCAAAAGACTGTAATTTTTTGGTGGGTTTTGTTTATTCTTCATAAAACAATAATGAGTTCTTGGAAAAACTTGTAAAAATCATTTTTTTATTTTTATATTGGGGTGTTTCTGTTTGATGCATTTTTCATCAAAAACGTTGGTGGGTTTTGATTATTCTTCATGAACAATCATAGGTTCTTGAGAAAAGTTGTAAAAATCAAATTTTTATACTATGTTGATGATGTCTTGTGAATGAAGGTTTCTTGATGTTGGTTTCTATTTTTATCTTTCGTGGAATTGAAAGTTTCTGAATTTGAAGACTTTTTTTATTTTTGGATTTTCTAAATTGGATCGCATTATGAATTGTTGATTGTGTCTGAAATTGGTCTCTTGAATTTCATTATCCATATTGAATATTGAATGCAACAATAGGTGATTGAGAATTTGAGATTATGTTATTTTAGAACTTTTTAATGATTATTTGATATGGTAATTCATTGTGTTGAGTTAATTTCATTCTTTTTGATTCTTAAATTTCATATCAGTGTTAACGAGTATCAAATGTCTTTTAATGCAATAGGAGGAGGTTAAGATTCTGTTGTTTCAGAACTTTTTGAATTTTTGTTACATATTGCTAATTTCCCATTGTACTGTGTTTAGGTTTGATTTTTAGGTGTGTTTCAGGAGCTTAAGATTATGTATTTCAGAAATTTTTTAATGATTATTAGATATTAGTAATTGATTATGTTTAGTGGAATTTTTAGGTGTGTTTCAGGAGATTGATACTATGTTATTTCTGAATTTTTTGAATGATTATTTCATTTTGGTAATTTTCTGTATTGAGTTGGCTTTTTAGGTTTGAAATTATGCTATTTAAGAACTTTTTTGAATGATTATTAGATGTTGGTAATTGACTATGTTTTGTTGAATTTTTAGGTGTGTTTAGATATATCTGTCATGGAGTCTCCTATGACTGCAGTTGAAACTATATCAGAGGTTCAGCATTCAGTTTCTGAGGTACCGATACGCCACAGCCTTCCTATAACATCAGGGATTCCCCGTTCTTCGCGGCCTCCCTTATATAGAAATAATCAAGGAGCTTCTTCTTCCATATCTTTTTTGGAACAAAGACATTATCATCATAATTATGGAACAAAGAAGATTCACCATCTAAACAGCTATGTAGTTAATCAAAAGCATTCATATCACGAAAGAAACAATGAAAGGTTGCCGGCAAAATTATGCAGCAAGCAACTGTTTGATGATGATTCCGAGAATTTTGACTCAAGTTCTGAAGTATTAGAATCTGACAATTGTATCTTAGTTCCATCAAAACGTGCCGTTGTTAATCAACCGAAGAATTACTATTCTCAGTCAGAGACTAGTTTTTGTCTTAGTCCTCAGAACAGTTACTATTCAGCCACTGTCTATTCGGAAGCGAAACAAAGTTTCACCAGCACTGAAGTCAGTGAGTGTGTTAGTGTTGATAATAAGTCGTGTGAGAGCGGAGAAGTTCCGAATTTTTGTGATTTTAATGAGAGTAGGAAAACCAGTATCTGTAGAGCGAGTACCGGAAGTGATGTTAGCGATGAAAGCAACATGAGTAGTTTGAGCGGTGCTTTGTATAAACCTCATAAGGCAAATGATATAAGATGGGAAGCGATTCAAGCTGTCCGAGCTCGCGAGGGGATGATGGAAATGAGGCATTTTAGAATATTGAAGAGATTGGGAAGTGGAGATATAGGAAATGTATATCTAGCTGAACTTAGTGGCACAAGGACTTCTTTTGCTATGAAACTCATGAACAAAACCAAGCTTGCAACTCGTAAGAAGCTACTGAGGGCTCAGACGGAAAGAGAGATATTGCAGTCTTTAGATCATCCTTTTTTACCTACATTATATACACACTTTGAGACTGAGACACTCTCTTGCTTGGTAATGGAGTTTTGTCCCGGTGGCGACCTTCATGCAATCAGGCAAAGACAACCTGGGAAGTATTTTTCGGAGCACGCTGTCAGGTTAGCTATTCCTTTCTTTTTCAGCTTGCTCCCTGCAATTATATATCTATATGTAACAAGAAGACATGTATATTCAATGTATCTATCTCCTGTTCAAAGTGATTTGTATATGTAGTTAAACATGACACTTAGTAATTTATTAGCCTGTTTGGATAACCAGATTAGTTAAGCACTTATCGCGGAAATCTTTATACCAACTGAGCTTTTCATAAGATAAACACATGACACCTGAAATTTGTACCTAGCAGTCGATATAATTTCTTTTCTGTTATGTTCGAAGTCTGAAAGCTTAGTGAGCTTAGATGTAGTTATTTTCTTGGTTCTTTTCACTCAAAGCATCGTGAACACTATAATTAGCTTCTCTTTCACTCAGTTCTTTTTTTTATTCTTATATATATAATGGATTTTACAAGTATCGACTTGATTTATGTTTGAGTTCAAAATTTATGCTTTTCAGTTTTCATACTTTTCTCCTGCAAATAACCAGTATATGTTCGTTCTCATCAATACTTTCTGTACTTAATCAACAGCTACGGAGAAACAGATATCAATAAATTTGGCCTCTCTTGTAGCTTTCTTGATATGAAACCACACTAATGAAAGCATATAGCTTATAGAAATAGCTTATACTTGTATAATAAACACTAATGTTATAAGCACTTTAGTAAGATGTTTATCCTAACAGGGTTTAAGTATATTGACATTTCTCTAATTTTCATTTTCGGGTTTTTGCAGGTTTTATGTTGCAGAAGTTCTCCTTGCTTTGGAGTACTTGCACATGCTTGGAATAATCTATAGAGACCTTAAACCTGAAAATGTGTTGGTGAGAGAAGACGGTCATATAATGCTTTCAGATTTCGATCTCTCTCTAAGGTGCACTGTCAGTCCAACTCTAGTGAAGTCATCAAACCCAATCACTGAAACTAAAAGCTCCGGATACTGCATTCAGCCAGCATGTGCAATGCAGCCAGACTGCATCCAACATGCATGCTTTTCGCCACGGTTTCTATCCGGAAAATCCAAAGAGAAAAAATTCAGACTAAAGAATGACATGCATCACCAAATGACACCTCTCCCTGAGCTAGTCGCAGAGCCAACAAGTGCACGGTCAATGTCCTTTGTAGGCACACACGAGTACTTGGCGCCTGAAATTATTAAAGGTGAAGGACATGGAAGTGCTGTGGATTGGTGGACGTTCGGGATATTCTTATACGAACTCTTGTTTGGCCGAACACCATTCAAAGGTTCTGGGAATCGAACCACGATGTTTAATGTTGTTGGGCAGCCTTTAAGGTTTCCAGAATCTCCTACTGTCAGCTTTGCTGCAAGGGACTTGATCAGAGGTTTACTTGTGAAAGAGCCCCAACACCGTCTTGCCTATAGACGCGGAGCTACCGAAATCAAACAACATCCGTTCTTTCACAATGTGAACTGGGCACTGATCCGCTGCGCCAATCCGCCAGAGGTACCAAGACAGACCATGATGATGAAACCAAACTCAACTGAAAATGAAGTTGGAATGAACCCTTCTGGTAATTATTTAGAATTTGATTACTTTTGATTCTAAAAATATGATGTGTAGAGTTTGTGGACCATGATTCCTTCCTTTATTGCATAAAAGAATGCAATGCAAATTTTTTGTTCAATTACATTGATCAGCAATTGATGAACTGTTGTAAGAAATTCTAAATTCCTTGATTTGAGGAACAAAGTTTATATACTCTTTCATTTACCTCTATTCCTAATAATCTATAATACTGTGTTTAGGATGTTATTATTGGAAAGTAATGACAAAGTTTATAGTTTACTTACTACTGTAAAAATTTAAGGAGTCATCTTGAGTATAGTCAAATTTTACAATTTATTTAATCTATATATAGTGGTTTCAAAAAAAATAAATTTAAACTATTTTTAAGATGTAATTATAAAATATGCAATATCTCTACCAAAGACTACTTCTGTATTCGATCCTGAACCTCTTGAAAAAGGTCTTGAAAGCTCTCAAACAAATCTCGCTACATCACACGCTAAAAAGGTATTGTTCATCTCATATCTCATATCTCAAAGCACTTGCACCGGACACTCTCCCGGTTATAATTTAAAAAAAAACTGACATAGTTGAATGTAATCACATGTATTATGTTAGATAGTGACACTTATCTGAAGTGTTTTATTTAATTCAATTATTCTTTTGTGCAGACAAAAAAAGTAACAGACAGAAGCTTAGAACAACTCAGAACCAGTATTTAAGTTTATGACGGTTAAGAAAAGTATACATGTATTTGAATTCATAAAAATCCTCTTCGGACCACTCAGTCCCACTATTCTGACAAATATTCACATACTTGTTGTAAGAAATTTCATAGAAAAATTTGTCTCTTGCCAAAGCATGATAGGTTAAAGATGAAGCCACAGGTGGAAACACAATCAATACAACAGCTGCAGTATGATACAAGGCATCACTGAATGACTGGAAAAAGAAAACAGTAGAAAGCAATAACAAATTTTATGGTAGAAGATTCATGATCCACTTTTTTCCCCTGCTTACATTGCTCTCTTGGTTGTTATCAGTTTCATCAACCACTTTGTTTTGCTCAAAACTTTCACTTTTGCAACAAGAAACCCCATCAACACCTTGGCAACAACCAACAACGTTTTCATTGTTACTTTCTACATTAATATTCTTTCCATTAGCAAGCTTCTGGTCATTTTCTCCCTTAAGTGGTCTCATTTGGCCTCTGAAACAATTCATACAATTAAATTTAACATTGATCATCTTGACAAGTCCATTGAATATATGATGGCCAAATAGACAAATTCTAATGTCGATATCTAACATTGATCAACTAATAAAATATCCATATATGGAAGTCAAAAGCACACATTAAGTGGTTACCTCCATAGTTTTTGTATGACATCTCCTTTGGCAATGTGTTGATCCAACAAGGCAGGCACATCATTAGGAGTAACATAGCCATACCTGTAATCAAATATTAGGTACGCACTACATTTTAACCAACAACAATAAAATCCTTTAAAACCTCTGTAACACAGACACTTCTGATGAAAGACATGTCTGATGTTTGATATGTGTCGGTGTCGAACATCACATGATATCAACACATGTAATTACGTTCAATTAGTCATTTTTTTTCCAATTTTTTTACTAGTGTCAACGTATCTATGTCGTGTCCGGTGTCTGTGTTCATGAATGTTTCATTGTTCAAAACAAATAAGAGAATGAATAAAACAAGTGTGAGAGCTTACCAATGACCCATAATTTTTCCATCTGGTCCAGGACTAAATATGATTAAATTGCCAGCATACTTATGGCCACCAATATGAGAACAAGCCATAACAGAAATCTCATCTTTCAATCCTCTGAGCTGAATTTCTTCATTGAGCTTGTCAATGAGAACAGGCCCACAAACACCGCACCTCACATCACGACTTCCATGAGCACACACAAAAATATATGAACCTGCTATCACATCTTGCACTCCACTATCCCATGGTTTACAACTCACCATTACATCATTGAAGAAGCTATCAATATTTGATTCCTTCAAACCCCTTTTCAATCAAACAACAACAAATCAATTTCGACGTGTGTCGTTTCATTTTATTGCACTAACGAGCGTAAATTATAAAAATAGTTTTTCTAAAATTCAATTTTGATTAAAATTATTTTTCTAACAAACATGCTTATATGTTTGTGACTTTCAAATTGTAACAAACATCACTTTCAAATTCTAATCACGCCTTATCATATATCTTGATAGAGATAAATTCTTACTAAAAAAAAAACTTAAGAGAATTGATTTTTTTTTTACTGAGAGCATTGATATTTGTATAGACAATTTTAATGCTGTATATCTAAGTACGTATAAAATACACTTAGTTTTCGTGTTTTCATATTCCAATGAGAGAAAGAAAGAATTAATATACAAGTGGAAATCGTAAAAAATGTGACCAATGTGCTAGGAATAAGACATCTTATAAGAATGATGTTTAATCCCTAAAAAAAAAGAATGATGTTTAAAAATCATTTCTTACTTAATAATGGTTTACTTGTGTAATAACAATATAAATTACTTGTATTTGATCATTTCTGGGAAAATCAAGACGTCGCCGTCGGAGATGTCGTCCTCTTCAATCGTCTCACAAACTGTGATCTTCGTCTACAAACAACCAAAATAACAAATCGTAAAATCCAAAATGAAATTTGAGATAACATCAAAATTGGATACAAATTAACATGGTCGACTTAGAGGTCAAGCAACACATGTTAGGGTTTAAGCCACGTGCTTTTGGATCAAAAATACGCATCAAAATATCTATTTAATTATAAACATATAATACGATAAATTAGTTATAAATTTTGCTCAAGTCAGTTGTTCAAGATAACAGCCTCAAATCCTCCCTAATGCAAGTTCACATCTTGGACTAAAAAAACTTAAGTCTTTAAAAATGTTGGACCGACTCTACAAATTTGTAGAGTCGGTGCAAATTAGGACTATGAAGCAATGAATTAGCAAGTAATACCTTGACGAGGATGTCGTTTTTGCGAGCTTTGAAAGCAGTGGCAACACTTTTAGGAAGGGGATGGTCATCGGAGGCTTCAACACGCGGAGGCCAAGTTTGGTGGTTCTTGTAACATAGAAAGACATGACGATCGTAGGATTCAACGGTTCCAGCAAGGTTTTGCTTGTACATCTCATAACGGGAGAAACCGTATTTGGTGGTGTTGATGACTTTGGAGGAAGACATAGTTGCGGAGGAATGGAGAAGAAAGTGAGAGTTGTTTTCGAACTTGAAATGAGAGGTTGATCTAATGAAATGAGTTAACAACATTATTTATTTATAGCATTATAAACTAATTATTTGTTGCCTACTTATTCAACTACTTTTCGATGTTCCCTCATGCTCGAGCTCACAGTCAGAGTCAAAGAGAATAGTCGCACGTACATGCGTAGTGAAGAAGAAAAATGACTCACCATGCTGTGTTACTTGCACGCACATGCCTCTTTTTCATCAACTTTTGTTTAGTTTTGATGACAAAAATTGATTCTTTTTGGTGAAATAATTTAGTGACGCACATTTAATATAGAGAAATGGAGGATTGTATGTTTTTACTTATACTTCAATATATCAAATGTCTTTGTAGATAGTCTATGGGTATTTGCGGTTTGGTTTGTATCGATTTTGAGACAAACTCATCTGATCCAAACTTAAGATTATATGTAGTTCAGTTTGGTTTTAGATGACTAATTTAAAAAAATCAATCTGATCCAATTTAATGCATTTTAGTGAGGACCGTTTATGGATATCCAAATTGTAGATTGAATTTTTTTTATTAAAAATAATATTATAAAAACATTGTAAATAATAGAATCGATGCAAAATATATCATATGATTCATTAAAAACTAATATTATAGAATAATCATGATCAATTATCTTTTAAACAATATTTCAAAAAAAAAAACTTTTAAACATTAGAAATAGTAAAATAAAATACTACTGTAATAAGTAGTATTAAAAAGATTAAAAAACCAAAGAATAATAGATTAATGTAATATATCATACTAATAAAAAAAATGAAGTATTAAAATATATGCATATTGTTCAGTTCAGTTTTGAAAAATCAATCCAAAATTCATTTCGATCCGAGCAATTTTCATAAAACAACATCCAAACACATTTGATATATTCAATTTTGTGCGGTTTTTGATTTTTTTTAATCAGTTTACGGTTTTAATTTGATTTGGTTTGGACTTGACCTCCATAGTAGATACCATATGAGCATGATAAAAGAAGAACTCGGAGACTCAAGACAAACTAAGATAACTTAGGAAACACGACTTCAAGAAAATCGACCATGAGATAATCAACTAGAAACCTGGAACAACATGAAAAACATATAAATGAGAGTCTCAACTAAAACCATGCATAGCTGGTGCGAGAGTATCGACTAAACACATGTTTTCATTTGACGTGACCAATTACACAACCAATGTATCATTTTATAATTTATAACCGTACTTTCAAAAATATAAAACTTTTTTTAGGGGAAAAAAACTATTGCATTTCATTAAATAAAATATAAAACTTATAACCGTAGAATTTAATATTAGTAAAAAAAAACTATAGAATTTGATAGAGAAACCCTTTTAATTTTATTTTGGAAAAGAAAAACCATTTTGATTAGGCAAATTCTATGGTACACTCATTCTTTAAATTAATAACTAAATGAGTTTTTTTTTGAAGAAAAATATTTTTTTTATCACTTATAATTATAATAACTAAATCTTATTCATCAAAAGTGTCAATGAAATAAAATTAATTTTTTTGAATTTTTATCACTCATAATTGAGAACATTGATTATTTTTTACGATAATTATGTAAAAAAAATTACAATAATTTTTATAAACAATGAAATGATATTTTTTCTTATAAAATGATGTTCTATAAAATATAAATATTGACAAATAGCTATTTATTAGACAAAAAATAATCGTTTATTTATAAAATTATGAAGGAAGAGTACCGGTATACCTCACTTTGTGAGTGTACCGTAGAAGTTTTCTTTTGATTGTTACAATCGGATATGTTTATCGATTTATAAATTGTTGAAATTGAAAGTAACCACAATGAAAGGAATTAAGGGTTAAAAAGAAAAGATGACGCGCGAGTGATGAATAAAGTGCGCGTGGGGGTGATGGATACAGTTGGAAAATACGGCGCGAACCCAACTAATTTTTCAAGGCCTTCAGGCTTCAGCTGAACTTGTCGGTCAACATTTTTCTTTCATACTATTATTCTTCGAACGGAAAGGAATAGTCATTTTAATTTCGGAATGTAGAGAAATTATAAAACAGTCTCTGCATATAGACTTTGTTGGTCAATTTCAGGGACTAAAATGACTAACTGAGTATACATTTACGGACTAAATTGACTAACGGAGTCTGCAATCATAGACTAAATTGACTAACATAGGCTACATTCAGAGACTATTTTACAATTTATCTGCATTCAGAGATTAAAGTAACGACTTCTTTCCTATTTAGGGACTAAAGTGACTATTGTCCCATAACATAACATATGCTTATAGAAAAAAAAGTTATTATAACATATTTATTTGTTCTATATAAATGTCCTGTACAAGGTCATAGCAGAATGTCAATGGCTTCTAGATGATTTTTAGGATTTAGGATGATTGTTTCAATTCCAAATCCTTGACTATATATGTTATTATGTTATTTACAAAAAAGTATATTAAAAATAATAATATTCAAGATTGCAATTATTTTATAATACACATTTTCTAATAAAATATTTTCATTTTTGTTATTTAAGGAATGTCTTGAAACACACGTTACCAAGAATTACACAAGTTTAACCTTGAATCAGTCACAATAAGTCATTTATAAAAAAAAAGTCACAGGTCAAATTAGCCAAGTTTTTGTATCTAAATTGAATATTTACCGTTAAAATCTAAAGTAGATAATATTTACCGTTAAAGAAACATGTAATTGTTTGTTCTATATAGTAAAAAAAAATAAAAATCTTCTATCTAAAAATAATTGACCTTGTGTTGATAATATGTATTATTCTTATTAAGGTTTTGCTAACCGGTGCCTCCAGGGCAATGGTTAAAGAAACTAAAAGTAGTATATTTATATCGAATTCAACAATGTTTTGACTTTTAAAAAGTTAAATTCTTCACTTTTTACCATTTTCCAACGCAATGTTTCTATTTTTATCATCTTAATCATTGCCTCAAAGACACTATTTAGCATTTCCCTTCTTATTAATATCACATAGTTGGAGGACTAATGATTTTCTAGAAGCCATTGCCTTTCTGCCATTTATGTGGAAATCTTTCTTGTTCAAAAACTAAGTTGTTAATACTTAAATGGAAAATAATTACTACATATTGACCAAATAAATAATTACTCTCTCCATTTCAAAATAAGTGTCTTTTTAGCCAAAACAATTTATTTTAAAATGAATGTCGTTTTCAACTTTCAATGAAAATTTGATTATTTTTTTTTCTTTTCATCTTTACCCCTCATTAAAATAACAAAATTAATAAATTAGAAACATGTGTTACCGTCAATTTCTTTTGCCTTGTTACCTTGGAAAACGTGAAAAAAAAACTTTTTTTGTTAGAGAAAAAAACATAAAATTAGAGCAAGAAGAATCCAAAAACATAAAATAAGTCTCAGAATAAATCCGGCAACAAAATAAATCCAAAAATATAAAATAAGTCTCAAAATCCGGCAACCTAATTCTTTTGTTCATTCTCATTCTCTCTCTCCGCCGATCTCAATTCGGTTTCTGCTTAGGTAACTATGTCTCTTTCCCACCTTCTCAAATCCTGCCTTGGTCTCACGACACTCATCCGCAATCAGCAAGGAAGGATCTTCTGTACTGAGCAACTCCTGTGCATCAATGCAACAATCAGCTTGGCCTTGGTCCCAAGATAGGAGGAAACCCTTCCACCCAACAACAACTTGTATTAGTATTTCATTCTCAATTCTTAATATGCTTTCTACTGCTTTGGATTGATTTTTCTGATGTTTGATTTGTTTTGTTTTTCCAGTCATTCAGTGATGCCTTGTATAATGATGCGAGTATTGCGTTGATTATGTTTCCTTTATTGGCTTCAAGTGTAACCCTTGTTTCAAGCTTAAAAACACTTGAGAACCTTGAATTGACTATGGAAAAAAAAACTAATGGAAAACAACTTTTTTTACCATAGGAAGGTTAGTAACACACATTTTAACACACTATCTTTGATCGATTAAAATTCACACGAGTCCCACCAAACCAAATCATGTGGGTCCTGTATAAATTTGTTGGAATCCATGTGAATTTTAATCAATCAAAAAAAGTGTGTTGAGAAGTGTGTGTTAAAATGTGTGTTGCTAACATTTCTCTTTTTACAATTTCGTACTAGTTAAAAATACGAGTTATGTGACTCTCGTCTCACTTTTATGCAAATTTTATGAACCAGAAAAGAAAAGGTTTGTCTTGGACAGTAGGGTATCGTTCAGTTTTTGTGCCCAAGTGGTTGGAGATGTCATCGAGATCAAAAATACCGGGACTGATTTCATTTCCCCTACAAAGAAAGATGTCATCGAGATCAAAAATACCGGGACTGATTTCATTTCCCCTACAAAGAAAATTTAAGAAAACCAATTTGATCCGGATAATACAAGTAAAACAATCATAGGATCAAATATTAAGAAAATTTTGCACGATATGCCTGTAAAGGAAGAGCAAAGCAAATCCAACTTCAAACAATTGCTTTCTTATTTCCTGATTGAGAAAATTCTGATATGCGCACCGGATCCAAAGAAGCTATGTTCTTCGTCTTGGAGGATAGTAGAAGATATAGACGCCCCTGAACAAGTTAATTGGGCAATAGTCATTTTTGATAACATATGTGATTCTCTCTGTAATCTTAAGCATTTGATGCATGAGTCGGGTCAGCACTATTTTAAGGGGTGTGCTCCAATTTTAGAGGTAATAATTCCAGTTTAATGTCCAATTTTTTTTAATATCTGATATTTCTCATATCGTTTATTTTCCACTATTGATATTTGACAACACTATTGTTAGGCAATCATATACGAAAGAATAACATCTATACAGCCGGAGGTACTTGAAGCGTTTTATGATGTAATGGGGAAGGGGGATGTGCTTAGCAATGTAGTAATACTTTTTGTTTGGAATCAAATATAAATTTTATTCCAAAAACTGTCTATTACAAGTTTACAACCGTTCCTCATATTATAATATTTAAAGTTGATTTTCATGTCTTCAATAATAATGATGTAAAGTTGATTTATATTATAAATGAGATATAATAAAATTTAAATATTTTAACATGAATGCTAAAAAATTGTAATCAAAGAATACCATAGTTAAAAGAATGCTAAAAAATTATCGCTGTTTCTTGTTTTTCCCGGAAAGTTAAAGGTTAAACTTAACATTAGCTCTTCATGGCCATATTGTTGATCTCCTTGGAGCTTTCTCAGGTGAAGCTTCAAAGAGGTCCACCTGAGAAAGCTCCAATGAGGTTGAAAAGGCCACGAAAAGCTAATGTTAAGTTTACCTTTTAACTTACTAGGAAAAATAATAAACAATGAGCTTGTTTATTCAAGTCGTTAATTTTAATTTTTAGAGAATTTGATTCTCACTAATACAGAGGTGTTACTTCAAATTTACCATTGTGTTCACCAAATTAAGAAGGAGAAATTGAGTTAAAAAAATGTGGTCTCATTGATAATTAATTAACGTAAATATTTTAACTATTGTTGAGGGTGTCTAGTTTATTTTTATTTAACAAGAATTCTATGTGATTGTTTCTAGTATTATTTATCAGTTATTTTTACACTCCAACTTCGAGGTGAAGTTTGTTAGGAGACAATCGAACATGATTGTTCATACTTTACCTAGGGCGGCCTGTTCTTGGGCTAGTCACCGTATTTTTAATTCTTATCATTCTTGTATTGAACATTGGTTGATTAATGATAATAGTTAACTCTGTTTTGGTCAAAAAAAACAAGATTCATTAAAAAAAAATAAGAAAAAAAAAGCTAGCAATTAGTGGGCCGGTTTAGTATTGATACAAAACGATTGAAACCCTAAATACCCACCCACCGACATAAAGGTTGAAGCATGTATATATACATGAGTGAGGAGTTTGTTTAATTGAACTAACACTTGAAAACTCATTAGTGCGATTCTCTCTTTCTAAGTGTGATTGAGTGAGCGAGCGAGCGATATTTGAAAGGAAACTATGTTAAACCCTAGACACCAAACTTCATGGCTATGGCTTCTCACAACAAAAATATCAACAACAACGTGCTTCATGGCAAAGGTTATCTGTCATATTTTACAATTCATTTTCATATCCTATTTCTTCATCTTACCTTAAAAATTCAAGTTTAATTCATCATCAAGATTCAAGATGCATGGCTTGCTACTTGGTTGGTTTGATGTATTGTATTCATCTTATTCTCATTACTTAATAGATAATAGTCATGATAACTTTTTCTCATTTTTTGTATAGTTTATAATTCCTATAATATATTTAAGGTACCATTTTATCCATGTAGTCAACCCTATTTAATGAGATAAGACTTTGTTGCTTTTGTTGTTTGTATAGTTTCTAATTCCTATATTTTTATGTTTGTTTTTTATGTGAAAATTTCTATCATTTGTGCAGAGTGAATTTGAACCACAAGCTCTCTTTCTTTAGATATATAAATTGTCCCTAACTAATGAACCATTCAACCTATTTAATATTTGAAAATACACAATATGAGATGTATTACTGTATTTGATATTAGAAAGAAAAAAAAAAGGTATTACTATATTTGAAGATTGCTAAAAAACCTATATTTGAAGTTAATCCTTTACAAGTTTTCTGTTCTTTGTGGGTCTAGAGAAATAGAATAGTTTTTGAAAAGGTTCAAACAGATTGGGAGAACTTCTTATTTCTTTCTTGTTAAACAATATGAGAGGTATAAAACTATATTTAAAGGGATTGCTAGCTAATTCACGTTATTTAGAGGTCAAACATAAAGTGTTGGTAGGTAAGAGGAGTAATGTCATTGAAGTATTATTAAAAAAAAGCCAAAAGAAACTTATTAAATCTACTCTTTGAACAAACTCTTTGATCCAAGTCATAGCCATTATCGAAATCCCAAAAGAAACACGTTGTTGGTGATGTTTTTGTTGTGAGAAGTCATAGCCATGAAGTTTGGTGTCTAGGGTTTAACAGAGTTTCCTTTCAAATATCGCTCGCTCGCTCACTCAATCGCACTTAGAGTGAGAGAATCGCACTAATGAGTTTTCAAGTGTTAGTTCAATTAAACAAACCTCTCACTCATGTATATACATGCTTCAGCCTTTATGCTAGTGTGTGGGTATTTAGGGTTTCAATCGTTTTGTACCAATACTAAATCGGCCCACTAATTGCTAGTTTTTTTTCTTATTTTTTTAATGAATCTTGTTAAATAAAAATAAACTAGACACCCTCAGTAATAGTTAAAATATTTACGTTAATTAATTATCAATGAGACCGCATTTTTTTAACTCAATTTGGTGAACACATTGGTAAATTTGAAGTAACGCCTCTATATTAGTGAGAATCAAATTCTCTAAAAATTAAAATTAATGACTTGAAGAAACAAGCTCATTGCCTAGGAGAAAAATTAAAGAGAGAGCATTTCCAATTTCCAACCATAACATGTTGTGAACATTGTTAAAAATTCATATTGCATATAGCAAGATAAAACACAAAAGCATTTCAATTGTATCATTCCGTTTTGAACGTTAAGGGAAGGAAACCGACAGAGAAGTTATCATTCAATTCAATGTGATTGTGAAAGTATAACCGATTTAATCAGGGGCAAAATTGGAACTAAAAAAGGTTACACCAAAACAATGTTTTGCCTTTATTAATAGTTTAAAATGGGTTAAAAATGTTATTACTTCCTATTAATAGTTTTCATCTTCACTTTTGGTCGGTCATTTTACAAATGTGGTAGGGACTAAAAATGGTGATTGAAAATTTTATAGAGACTAAAAGTCGAAGGAAAATTTTATAGAGACTAAAAGTCGAAGGAAAATTTTAGAGAGACTAAAATGAAAAGTTGATATATATTTTATAAAAAAGGTTTACAAAAATCAAACCGGATATATATATAGCTGCACTTCACAACTTTCATAAACGTGTATAGACTGAACAAACGTGGTGCTAAATATGTTTTATAGCGGTCTTCGTGCATGTCGGTCATCTTACCAACAAGTATTTCCTAATCTAAGTCTGTATATTCATATGATAGATAAGAGACAAAATAGCTTGTGTTGGTGGATGAAAACTGAAAGTGTGTTCTACATTCTGGCTGGAATGAACCAGAAATGGTTCTAGATTCAAAAATAAAAATAAAAATTGGAGATGGTTTGGTTCGGATTAAAAAGGTTATTGAACCAATTGTGATAGTTCAGTTTGGTTTGACTCAGTTCCTTTCCAAAACCAAGCCCACCCCTATATCTTTGTATCTTCGTCCCTTTGCACAACTGCTTTTATGACTTTCCAATAACTTAGATTTAAAATAATATATTGTTTTTGGAAATTTCTTTATATTGACGGGAATAAAAACTAGGTTATTTCATGATCATATAGGCCGTGCAGGATTTTACGATCTCTGTGGAACTCAAGATGCGAAACTCTCTTCAATAATCATTTACTAAAATAATAAAATAGAGACAATCTATTTAGGGTTTTTACTTTTTACATTGTAAAAATATTCAAACAAGACAGATATGC
>Ga0228710_1000965_pt1 | contig 41098 bp, 23 predicted proteins | sample MedpolnodulmetaG_FD_177995 | JGI IMG/M metagenome (GOLD analysis project Ga0228710, IMG submission 177995) | Root nodule microbial communities from Medicago polymorpha collected in Santa Monica, California, United States - pink nodules | ecosystem: Host-associated > Plants > Roots > Nodule... | reverse complement strand
ATTGCATGCGTTTTTGGTTTTTTTTTTTTTTTAATATAATTTATGTTTATTATTATCTGCATTATTTTATCAATTAACTACTCTTTCAATGTTTTCCGAGTTTAAGTTTAAATTTTATAAAAATTTTGGTATAATATATTTTAAGTTTTTTTTTTAATGAATTATAGTATAGGCGAGTTGTGTTTCGAGGTCCATTGAAATTAGAGCTTAGCTCAAGTCTCAGAAATCATCATTAATCAAATAGATCGTTCATATTGACAACATCAATTAAATTTACAACTCTACTTGTGAGTCATTCTTTTACCAATTGAACGAACCTACTTTGACTCAAAATATTGAGTGTACAATTTACAATTTCACGAGTCAACTTTATATAAATAGTACTCCAAATTTAACTACCACTTCTTGGTGAAAAAAATTCTTAGATAAATTTACCCATATCAACTTAATTCTTTTCAAATTTAAATTTATACATAATCTATAACATACAATTGTATAAAGACAACTTCAAAGTAAACTATCATGTAATTTCATATCATCCAAATGTGTGTCTAACACTCGTTATTAATACCTGATTGAATTTCAGATTATCACCCAATTTTCTGAGAATTGGATTAACATAATAAAAAAATGGGTTAATAGGTCTTTATCCCCTTGTAATATAGGTCATTTCTGATTTTTTTTCCCCTATAAATTTTTTTTTATTTACCCCTATAAAAATAATTGTTTTGATTTACCCCCTTAATAGGCCAAACAAAAACGAAAATTTCTTGAAAAAAAAAATAAATTAGTTTTTCTTTGGCCTATTAGGGGGTAAATCAAAAAAAAATTATAGAAGAAAAAACCAGAAATGACCTATATTACAAGGGTAAAAACCTATTAACCCTAAAAAAAATCAATCAAACAAAAACAAAGATAAACGTGGAAACCACTCTCTGTTTTTTTTTGAAGGATTTGTGGTGTTTTATATGCTTCTATATATTAGGATATGATCTTTTATTTATTCTAGGATCAAAAGGCCTCTAAATGAGAGTGTGTGTGTGTGTGTGTCTGTGTAACTTTAAATACAAGTAATAATATCCACCTGTTCCACTTCTTGGCCTATAGAGAAGAACATCCCTGTTTCCAATTCAGAAGAGGTATTATTCACTTTGCTGCATTTTAGTCCTTTCTCTCTTTGCTGTATTTTTATCCTTTTTGCTGCACCTTTCTGCATTTTACTTTCTCTTTTCTGTATTTTATCCTTTTTGCAACCCCTATATATATTATCAACCTTGAATTTCTTGTTTTTATTTGTTTCTTGGTTTTCTTGCATGTGCTTCTATTTTAAATCTTTTACACAATGAGTAGTTTTATACGCAATGTGGAATAGTGCTCTTAGAATCTTTGGTATGGATTGTGGAAATTACTTGATGTTCCTCATGAGTCATGAGGCACGTGTAAATTTTTTTTTCTCCGTTTATCGCAGTTGATGATTGTGAATTACAATACTTGATGTTCCCTAAAAAATAATTGATGTTTCTGTTTCTTTGATTATTCATTGCTAGGAATAACCTTTTGGACACATCAAAGCCTGAATTCTCTACTCATGCATGTCATGACTCAAGAGCTACAAGATACAACTAATAGAATGATCCCCAAAGGAGATTACTCACTTGAGTCATCAAGTCTACATACAAAGATAGAGCTTCCACAAGATATGCAGAATAACTCTTGTGACCTGGAGCATCATCCTCTAATCTCAAGTGATGAGGCTAACTATCTTCTTGAATTACTTGGCGAACAAGAACAAGATGGGAAAGCCGCAAAGATCTTGTGTTGAATCAGAAAAACTCAGTTGTATTATGTATGTATAATAATCAGACACTCTTCGTAACTTGTATCATTTTGCTTTAATAATAATCTAAGGTCTCAAACAAAGCTATGTGACCACTATCTAGACGGCAACATCAGAGGATTGTCAAACTGAGACAAATATTGATTATCTTAATAGGCACAATGTATGTCTACTAAGTACATACAAAAATCTTTCACCGTCACTTTGAAACCTAAAATTTCCAGGTGCATATGTCTGTACTATAATATGCAAATTATGCATTATTAAGAGTCTGTTTATATTAATTACATCATCATGTTAATCTTCAATTCTTCAACTTTAGTTTTACCAATGTATTAATGGCCACTACCATTACCACTCAACCGTTTTCTAATGTCTGCATATGATGCTGCAGACTTGACTTGATCGTTTCTAGAAGTGGTGCAACTGCAGTGACTTGTTATGAAATATTGACGACTGGGAAACCGTTTATACTGATTGTTAGAACTAGTATAAACTATCCAATATGATTAGTCCATTAGTTTATCAACTAAAAAGTAAATGCAACAATTCAGCTAAATTAAGTTGAACAGCCATTTCTATTTCAACCCTTTAGCAGACTTTTGATCTCTGAGGAGGGCTCAGCCACCAAAAAAAACACAAGAAATAAATTACTTAACCTGCAACATAGGCATAAATTATTTTGCAGAAACTTGATTTTTCAAATAAATTTTTGTTTGAAATTGATCAACCAAAACTGTATAAGTTTTAATTTGCAGAAATGTCTACATTACTAAAAACTCCACAAAACAATAGCTGTCTGTAGTGATCCTACTACATCACAGTTTGAATTCTTAAGAGTATTTTGGCATATAATTCTAACAGAGACACACAACTGTGGCACTCAAAACAAATGAATGAACACAAAGATGAAAGATATAATAGCCTTAGCCGGTTAGCCTATCAACAAAAGCAAGGGATAAGATAGATAAGAATCAGATCATGATATTTTGCTTTAAGACAAGAATATTAATTTAATTTTTGGCAATTCATCATGATGGCCTATGTGTATGTATCTACTCTGATTGATGATAATGTTTTAAGAATAAAGAAAACAAAGGAGGACGAAAGTGTTAGGAAGACAGTTTACCAAGCAAGCTGTTTCAAAAAAGTCCCACATCGGTTGTTCAAGAAAGCAAGTGAAGGGATGTGACATATAAAAGCATAAGCGAGTCCATCTTTCACCTCATACCTTTCTCGGCCTTTTGGCTAAGATCAAGTGTAGTATCTGTTCTTATCAGTTTAATATCTGATATGTGGTCCAATGGGTCACACGATATTAAATTACTTTTTAAAGGGGGAGAGGCCATTTCAATAGCTTGCTATTGGGCTTCTCAAGTGTTGCTTATGCGTTGCACTATTGCATAGGCCGGCGCACCCCACCAATTCAAGTTCAAAATTTTAATTTTTTTTAACCACCCTTATGTTCTTTCAAAACAAAAAAAAAACCATTATGTTGATGAGAATCTTGGGCAAGCTCACGTCAAGGCTGCTTGAATAAACCTATTATTGAAGATACAGTTCTGCAAACTCGCAGGATGATGGAGTATCATATAATCCACTTGGGTTTGTTCCTAAAGTAATAACAAATTGTGATTCAATCCACTTGGGTTTGTTCCTAAAGTAATAACAAATTGTGATTCAATCCACTTGGGTTTGTTCCTAAAGTAATAACAAATTGTGATTCCTCGCCTCAAACTGTGGTCACAAAATGAATTCAAACTTTTTTTTGACTTTTGGATTTAATCCTATATTGATGATCTTCTTCCTGTAGAAGGACCCCAACAAAACGCTAGCTACACGAGTATGCAGTTGCAATAAATCAAGCTTCCTGAGGAAATATTGTGAATGTTTTAAGGTTTATACATGGTAGAAAAAGGATAGTTCAGATGAAACAAAGTCCGAGGTTGACAAACGAAACATTACAGATTACCAGGTTTGATATGCTAATTTTAGTGTTTGATGTTCATTATTGATCTCTATTCATTTCTATGTGACAGACCATTGCATGCATTATCTTATTCATTAATGATGGGGAATGTGCAAAGATCTTGTGCTAAATCTTTGGCAGCCAAAACCAAGAGATTGTGGAATCAGTACTTGCATCAATACTTCCCCTATTGGCAAGATGATAATCCTCGATGTGAAATTGAAGTTGAATCATCTCCTACTTGCAGTGGTGGCAGAAACTCTGACATTAGAATGAGAACAGTTTTGTTACAACTGGATCAACGGTTTTCATTTTATGATTAATGTTAGTGGTAGATTGTGGTAACAGGGTCACAGATTTGGTTTTTATCATTGTGTATAATTGTGAATTACGCATGTCTACTTACAATAATTGATTGATGTTTCAAATCACGACTTTGTCGAATTTTTTTCGCTGCAAAGTCGTTATCTTAGACTTACTAAACTGTATATTTTTCTCCAAATAAACATAAAAGGAGATTTCTTATGTTATGTATATATCTGTTGCACCATTCTGGTGCATCTATATTGTGCACAAATTCATAAGACAGCATTAAGCTTTTCACGATGCTGGCCAGGAAAATTTACACTTGTGGTATTGGCCTTTGTTTCTGCAAGTACATAACTTTGGTGACATTATGAATTCTTTACATCCCAATGAAGTATTTGAAGATTCATATGCAAAGTTTTCATGACTTACTAAACTATAAGCTTTAGATGAATACTTCATATATCCACAACATAACATTAATTCTTTTCTAATTTACCTTGTAATATAATCAATGTTTTTGTGTTTGGTTGGAGTGACCTGGAACTCTGAATTAATTAACTTCATGTTAAACCAGCAGAATTAGGATGAGCTCTGTTCCAAGCATTCGTTGCTCGGTCAAACACCAATTAGTGGAGGGCTGAAGTTTTCTACCACAATGACAGTCAGTATTGGTGAAAGTTGTAATTCATCAGGCAAGACAGTGAGTCGTTTCCAGACAGGACAGAACAGTCATTCAGCTAATCTAACATGTTTAATTAGAGGAACGGATCCCCGTAACGACATTTTCCTACAATGAGATCTCAACCGCTCGTTATTTATACCGATGCAGTCCTAGTCAATTGAGAGGAAATTGGACGGTGTAGATCTTCGCTGGACTCTCCCCAATAAAAATTGCACGAGAGAGAATCCTGATCCGTTTAATTAGTACTAGTATGCATGGACAATGTAAAAAGTTCATAATGTCAACCAATCAGAAATTGCCAAATCTTTAAACATACTTTACTTTAACATTAAGCACTTGAAAATAACACATGGACATATATTTGGATAAACAGCTTAACTTTTAGCTTATAATATAAGCACTTATCATGAAAGATAAACACGATATAAACTATTTCTATAACAAAAACAAAATTGTTTTCGTATAAGCTATAAGTTGTTTTCACGAGCTGTCTTTGAGAGGCTATTTTCATAAATTCTCCCAAACAGTTTTACAAGTAGTTATGTCAGTGCATAAGCTCCAATAAGCCATGAAACAGGTCCTTAACATAATTTGTGATTGGTTGACAGACACTAGACAGTGTTACAAATATTTACACTATAGCATTTAGATCCTATTTACAAATTAAGTCGATATCGTGCAGCAAAATAAAATGTTCACAACATTATTGAACTAGGGACTCTTGCTTATTTGCATTTTTCTTTTGCAGTACAAGAAAGTAAATTAAATTCCATTTACATATTTTACATTTAAGCATCGTTTTGTACCAATTTATTCTGAGAGAATATAGACATGAAAAATGAGAGATAGGAACAACAATGCAAGTCATTAGCAATCAATCACCCCAATGCAATAACCAAATTTTAGGGGTCAGAATTTTCCTAAATTATTCTCAACATAATTACAAAATGACTGGCTGTTCACCTTCCAGCTCAGATATGACTATCAATGAGTCAGTCAATTCAAGAGAGAGGGGTTCTGACTTTGGAATAGGGTTGATTACCTGAAAATGGGAAATGTTATTAGTAACATGTTCTGACCAATTATTATTCAAAATAAAACTTGAGTTGCAAGCAATTGTCATACATTCTTGTTCTTCTTCACATAACCTATGGCTACTTCTCTCCTTAAATATGCTCTTTCAGAAAGCTCGGAAAATGATGGATTCTCCCCTTCTTTCATGTAAAGGCTAATATCCTGTATAATAAGAAAAAATAAACCTTGAGTTAACTGCAATGCTGCAACAGCTACAATGATTACTTACTCCCCAGTTGGTTGTTTGTTATGATGGATCATCGTGTTCCATTTTCAAGACTGTATAGACTTCAAAGCATTGATAAAATGTTTAGCACAAAAGTCATGTTCAAATTTATGGTTGTAATCCTCCGATTTCTAGGGGAATGAGACTCTGGTAATCCGGAGTTCAACTAGGAGGTAAGTAAAGTCTGAAAAATGATTGTTCTAGTCAGAACGATTCATCCTCAACTGAATCATGTTCTAATTTAAAAACTACATACACTTCAAACCATATATAAATTGTTTGGAATGTAAGTTCATGTTTGTGACCCATGCCTGCCAAATCACTGTATCACGAGCAAAGCTAAAAACATATATTGTTAGACTTTGTTTTCAACACACATTCCTTAGTCTATGTTTGGTAAACCATGTGAAGCAAGCCAACGTTTGTTTAAAGCAAGGCTGCAAAAGGATCACCATTATTCCTTCTAGGTTTGGGTCTTTTCAAGTGTTCTTCCCAAAATTATGTTCGCCAGAGTAAGTTCCGAACATACACTTACTAGTTGAAATTGAAATGAGTCTTACTATTTTGGGAATGAGTCTCTTTGCTAAATTATATGGATCCCTCATAAATTTCAACTAATAAAAGAGTGTTTGTCGTTTATCATTTATTCATTTCTAAGGTTTATCAAATTCATGCATGAAATTTCATGCTAGGAAACATTCAAAGAGAGGCATGATATCAACAAAGCAACATTCCTCGGTCGTAATGATTACATATAAAAAAATAACAGCCACAATCACAACATGAGTAGATATTACCTTCACATATATTTCATCACCGTCTGCATCTAGTATGTCTTTCCAAACTTCATTCAATTCACTATTCTCGGCAACTGATTTCATGATAAAAAAAAAGAAATTTTTCGTTGACACAAAAAATACCACAATAATTAAAAGCTAAAGCTCAACTGAGAAGAGGACAAAATATTAATGACCTTGAGCAGTTACAAGGCTCAATATTTCCTCTGCCGCAACATAGGTTATTGATGGCTTGATTCTAGTAATCTGCAGCATTATAAATAAAAATTATAATTACCATCATCAAAACATTCAACAATCTAAAATTTGTGATCAAAATCAAACCCAAAACAACAAGAGGCTTACTTGTTTCCCCAATTTTGAATCGACAATTTCTGCAACTAGATTTTGTACCTACATAACAGCCAATTTAATCCAACGATGATTATCCTCTCTAGTCATACTAAAAACTTCTACTTCATCCCTAAGTATAGGGCTTTGTTGACTAAATCATAGGAATTAAGAAAGTTTATAGTAGTACTAAATTTATTCACAATTGCTATTGTTTTACAAGTTTACTCTTTACGAGAGAGAATTGGTTTCTATCTCTCTATCATAGTATTTATTATATGTTGCAAAAAAATATGTGACATAATTAGGAGTATGTTGGTAAATAAGTAATTAATGTAGTTGAAATTTGAAAAGGGTCTTATAAAAAGAGGACAAGAAAAAATCTCAAGAGGGCCAGATATTCAGAGAAGTTAGTAATATTTCCAAAATGAAAAATTCCTATCATAACAAAAAAATATCACCTTGACTCCAAGTTTGTCGCAGATATTTTCTGCAAGTAGGATTGAATAAGCAGATAGCTTATCTGTCTTGGATGTATCTGCAAAAACAAAAGTCAATAGCATGCCATTTTCAGTTGCAATTTTTTGTGTGCGTAATTACCTCCAAGAAGCCAATCTTTGTCAGATATGCAAGCAATTGAAAAAGGAATATCTTCCTTCTTCAATGAAGTCTGAATATTCAAAATGGTTTCCTTTAAGGTGCCATAGTCCATGGGGTTTCCAGTCTATAGTATCCAAAAGAAGCAAACGATCATATCAAATGAAAAAACTAATTAAAAGAAATTTAAGCAAGTTAATTGATTGCATGAGACAATACCCTATGAGAAACTCGAACATTCTTGAGTTTGCTATGACCAGCAATGTTTTCCCTAATAATCCTGTCATTTAATGGCGTCTCTGATAAAACTTCCTGCATATCATTATGGCCATAAACCATAAGTATTGAACTTCAAGTGAATGCATATATAATCTTGAAAAATAACCCCACACAATCTCCAATGTCATGAATCTTCTGGTGGTTCAGAATTAAGATCAACCTATACCAGTAACATAAGTATCTAAGTGGTAGGATATTGCATTTTTCGGTTCATGTAAATATAGCAAACAGTAGTAGATGTATATTTTTATTATTGTTTTGTGGACCAAGAGGAAGAACGATCAAGGTTTTACGGATTCAAGTATACACGCCCAAAAATGTGTGGATGAAAAAAGATTCCAAAACACAAACATACCAAAACACTTCCAGGACCGAGATAGTTCTCATACTCTTGAATCATTTCTACAACATCAGGTCGCCACCCAAGTAAAAGAATGCATTCTTTTGGTCCTACATTCCCGTCTGATGCCTAAATGGTGATAAGTGATAAAGGTTAGCATTTCAAATAGTACCCACAGAATAACACTCGTCGAAAACATCTATACAGCACAGAACAGCAAGTCATACCTTGGAACCAGATCTGTTAGGACGCGTTACAATATTTGCAAGTCTTACTTTACTCAATTCGATGGCATAATCAAAATCTTTTTCAAGTAATTCATTGTTATGACCATCTTTTCCTTCTTTCCCATTTGTGGTTATAACTTGTGGCTTATTAGTATTCTGAAGGGATCCAATGAACAATACCTAACGAGGAAAAATGAATTTAGAAAATCCAAGATAAAAGGTAGACACGACATATATGATATAAATATAAGTAATCTGTAAGTCAATGTACTTTATCAGTTATCTGCAGAATTTCATCATCATTTGGGTGGAAGTATATTTTCCCATTCCGGTAAAGACCACATACAACAGCCTGAAATAATATCAATATATAGAGAGCATTAATGTAAAATTATATAAATGGAATTTTCAGTCAAGAAATTACATTTGAATAAAGTAATTACGTCTTTAAATATATGTCTTATTTGCCTATATGTCATTCCTTCAAGATCAGGCAAGCTGCAAAGATTGAACACATTTTCTGCAAGCAGAAGTAAAAAAAAATATTAAACACAGGAATAGATATGTGTAGGGCAACAAAAGAAAAATCAATAAAAGTTTTAACTGGTTTTCAAATGCAAGACAAAAATTCTCAATCTACTTCAGCGTAAAACTAACTCATCCGAGAAATCGAAACCGGTACCAAAGTTGAATGAATAATTTATTTAAAAAAGCATCTAGAAATCATATGAAATCTATATCTTAGTAAAGAATTTTTTCGACAGGCTACAATAAATGCAGTCAATCAAGTTTGACTTAGGTTTTGAAGAAGTCTAAATGATTTTGGAAACCAGCGTTTGTTTACCAAAAACCAAGGTAAACAAATACATAAATACCATAATAGAAAATCTAGGAAATAGGTAAACATGCAATCTTTAGAAACACGACACAATCATAAATACATTATTACTTCGATAATTTAGCAAGTGCCTGTAGATCTTTATAAGTCCTTTCTGCCGAGAGCATTGAACAAATAATTTGGATGCAACATCTTCTACTGGAGATACTTTCAACCCCGAGATTGACTTCAACAAGTCACATGTTTGGGACCTTGAAACCTACATATATCAATTAAGAAAACATCAAATAGTTTTATTCTCTGCATCTTATATTTTGTTTTCAGTTTCACATAGCTGCTTATGAGTAACAAACCTCAACTATTGTGGGGACAGAATCCATCTCTGGAATTGGTTGAAGGGCTAACACAGTAAGAAATGCATCTGTGTCAACTTCAAACCTAACAATATAAAGGATCTGAAATCAGTAAACCTTATCAAAGTGAAATTCAGAATATGGTAAAATTCAAATTTAGTAAAAGTTAAAACAACTCGAGCTATCTATGGAATTAACCAAACATTATGAGGCAAGTAATTAGTCGATGGATGGAAAAGTCGGCGAAAAATTCTCTCAATTACACCAACAAATATTAGCAGTGAAGTCACTTGGAGAGGTAGGTTTCCCTAGATTGAATAACTTAGAGCTGCTGCCACGATACAGAAACTAAAAAGTAATAGAAGCTACAGTCTAAGACTGTTTATATAGAAGAAATTACAATAAATCCTGTCCCAATAATTAGGACTAATGATCTGAAATAAATGCAAATCAAATCAAATCGTACTCTTGGAGAATAAAATTATATATCTCTCCATATTCTCCTACATATTAACTCATACTCATGGAGACCAATCATTCAGATTAGTGATTCCAATTTTCAGCTGTCCCTCCTCTCTCTCCCCCTCCCTCCCTCCCTCTCTCCTCTCTTTCTCACACAATCTAAAATCTCCATAACAACTTAAGCAGACACTAATAATTAAAATTCAAACTAGTAACCCCTATGACTTAGATGTTAGTGACGATTACTAATAGCAATTTTCTCTAACATCAGTTGACACCCTCACGCACTTTCAATAATAAATTCATGGAAATAATTCAAATGATTTCAATTCAAACAGAATTATAACAACCTGTACCATTAGCAACTTAAGTAGATCAACACTTACCGATCCCCTTTTGTTGGCAGTATAATAATTGCACGTGCTTTGTTTGCTGCTGCTCTTTCAAATGATTTTGTTAAACTCAGGGTGCAACTATAAAGCAGAAATTTCAATTATGAGGCATGAAATAAAATGAGTTTCTAAATCAATTAAACAAATGACTATAATTCATTAATTTACTAAACATATGACTAATCTAATTAGTGAACTAATCGGCCAACAGAACAATAGTCCTTATTCTATTCTAATATATACATTCTAGCACAGTGAGCAATCCTAATAAAATAGTATTTTTACAAAAGTCGGTTTGACAAAAGAAGGAAATTACCCAGCGTCGATACCTCTTGCTAAGGAGATCAATATGATACAAATCTTTAGCAATACTGTCAGCTATCCTATCAATCTGTTTTCTTGGAAGATCAGACATAAGAAGGATTCTTTGTTTCCTGTATAGAAATGAAACGACATATTACAGAATCCAGCAATGAAAAGACAAGATGAAGGAAATTGGTAACTGCCTTTTATGAAATATTTACCTAGCTGAAGCAGTGCCTAGGCGAACAGCAAACTCGTGATACTTATTTAGCTGCTTTAATATGAAAGGAAGATGACTATTCATCCCACAAATAATGATATGATCGGTCTCCATAACTTGCATTTGTGCTCCCTCCCTGAGCCTTTGCATATTACTCTGTTGTGAAGATTCAATTGTTGACATACACAGAAAAATATCGTTTAAGGAATGCTTAATCATTCAGATCTTACCCTAAATTGTTCAGTCATGGTACTTAGAAGACGAGAGTAAAACAATATACCCCATATTGCAAGAACAAAGCCAATAACACGCTCAATACGTGTTGGTTGCTGCAGGCCAACAAAATGTGTGTCATTTGGTTTCGCAGAAAGTGTTTATAAGCAATTTGAAAGGACTCGATAGCAAAACCAGATTATGAAGTCCAAAATAAACCAAACATACTTTTAAATGAGTGGATGATGAAACAAGACATGCCCATGCCTCCCAAAAACATTCTTCCAGTGATTGTTTATTGTTCCTGGATAATTTAATAATGGCCCAGATTAACAAACATATATAAGCACAGAAGCACTGAAATCAAATTTTAAGCTGCTGAGGTCTAATTGGGTCGTTAGCAAAGAGAGCTATAAAAATGATCCCATGACTCTGTGGTAACAAACTAAAGCAGAAAAGTAAATAAAGAAGGGGATACGTTCCACTAGATTCAATTTTAATAATAAAAAAAATGATAGAAATAATTTCTTGGAAACATGGGTTGGGTCTATATAGAACAACATCTTGGATTTTTTGCTCAATGGGAGTTTCCAGGACTAGTTTACCGATTCCACAAGTTTTATATGATCTCAAACAATCTCCTAAGACATGTTTTGGCCGATTTAGCATTGTGATTTCACAATTTGGTATGACTCAGAGTGAGGTTAGCCATTCAGTTTCCATCTCCATTTAGTTGTAAGGTGTGTTTACTTGGTTGTGTATGTTGACGAAATTGTCATAACAAGTAATGATCACCGTGTCAGCACACATGTAAAGCAACATCTCGTCATTTTTTCAGACAAATATCTTGGCACACTTCATTTCTATCCAAGAATGACATTGTGATTTCTCAGAGGAAGTATGCAATGAACATTTTTTGAGGAAATAAGGCTAGATGAATGAAAAGTCTATCAGAACTCCTATGGATACCAATGCCATACTTTTGCTTCGTCAGGGAAAGCCACTTACGAACCAAAGACATAAAGAAGAAAAATTGAAAAACTGAATTATCTCCCTGTAACTCGTCCAAGTATTTTCGTTTAAGTTAGCGTAGCATGCCATATTCTTAATTCTTCTCGTGTAGGACAATGAGATGCAGTAACTCACATTCTGAAATATATTAAGGGAGCCACAGGGAACGGTCTCTCGTATGAAGATGAAGGTCATAAACGAGCTGTGGGATACGTCAATGCAAATAGGGCAAAGCTTACCTACTAACGGGATATCAATTTCAGTATAGATTGTCATTTCATTAGCAAGATCTTATCTCGATATATTACCACTACCTTCATAAATTCATATGATCAACTGCTAGGTTTCTTCACAAAGTCATTAAGTGGTTCTCATATCAGTTATACATGTAACAAACTTGGTGCACGAGACTTTAATGCTCCATCTTGAGAGGTAGAGTTGAAAATAATGCAAGTAGTGTAACTATATATCCTTGTATTTATAGCTTTTAAGTATATATAATATTCTCAGTGTGTAATTAAGCCACACAGATTCACACATACTTTCTCGCATTCTTCTTTTTCAACAAAAAAATAATATTAAATATTCTTTTCCTATTTGTCAAGGCTTCTGGGGAACAAAGAAAATTCCATTTACAATAAGGAAACCACATAATAAGAATAGGTTAACATTTTATTAGAGTACATTTATCTATGATTACCTTAGCTTGAAGAACAAGAAACCTCCAATGAAAACAAACGAGATGCATGCTATAAGGAGCACCAAAAAGAACCTGGAAGATTCGAGACAACAAAAGTAGCTTAAAATCTATTAAATTAAATAACCAGTAGATAGATAAGTTCTAATCCAAATAAGCAATGAAGTGATTAACTTACGTGGCAACATTTCTCTCGAGTTGTATGTTAAATAAGTACAACAACCGCGCTAAGCTCCATCTAATATCATAAAAAGAAGGCAAGGAGACGTCTAATTTAAGTGGCTTAGGTGTGTTCAAGGCATTAGAAACACAAGCAAGTGCCAAGCTTGTTCCGTCAAGAGTCTGAGGCACATATCGAACTATTGCTTGGACAACATTTATCATCAGACCAACAAACTTTGTATGTGTCAGCTTCAGTACAAAGTACAACGATAAGTACTCTATCATGTTTTTAGCCTGTCGACCCTGTAGCACATGCGGCATTCCAAGAGATTTAGCAAACAATAAACACTGCAAAGTTTAATAATACATCCATTGCTCCAAAATATTTGAATTTTGAACATAAAACATTAAAGGAAGAAACAATGTGCACTGAATTCAAAGAAAATAGGACAACTACATATACCATCAATACTTTTGTACATTTTATCCAAACTTTTCCACGCATTTCTTACCTGAGAGCTACTATTATTTTTCTCTGTCCAAATGAAATTGGTGCTCACATTTTCTGGAACATGTTCGTTATGTTCTGAATTGGAATTAAAAGCTGGCCTTTGAAAATCAACCTCCCATCTCCCTACAGGGTTTACATTAATTAAGCGTATAGTTTCGGGTAAGAATGAACAATCAAATCTCATAAAAATAATTTCAAATCAACAATGAAGAGCATATGTCATAGGAAATGATAAGGACGGCAAAAAAAGGAAATATTAAAAAATGGCAGAATGAAATCCGTCCAATAGAAAAGATGCATTTTAGAATAGTCAGAGCTTATTATAAATCAAACCTCCAGATGGAAGGTTATGAAATGAAACAAATCCATTAAAAAATATATTTTGAACCATAAAAAGGAGATGGTGGTAACAGTCTACATCCATTCCGGAGAAGGTCTCGTGACAATACAAGATCATCCCTGATAATGGAACATAAGAGCAGAATGAAAAATGAACCAAGTCATAACTTATATCGCAAAAATAAGTGAGTTTTTCTTTTCTAAAGATAAAAGTGCCAATTTAGATGTAAAGAATTGAACAAAAAGTTTGGTAGAGTGAAATTGGGATTATCTCGAGACAAATGAAGCCAAAAACATTACTTTATATAGGTACATAAATCTCGTCATGATAAAAAATAAGTCAATAACATCTTATCCAACAAAAACTCAATGTTGACAGGTTTAAGATTCTGTATGATAAACACAGCAGCATTATTTAATCAGTTGATAAGAAACTAAACATAGAAACTCCGTGGTCTTTTCTCTTGATTCATGCAACTCACCGTTAGTGTGTGGTCGAATACCACGCCCGTGTAATGGAAAAGGTGTAGACCTGAGCCAGCTGATATGACAGGGCACAACCCTCCTGTCAATCAAACAAAGAAATGATTCAAATAACAAAGTCATTCCAAATATAGAAAACCTAATTCATACTCAGCAATAGTTGAATAATGGGTCAAAATCTCTATCTCAACAATGAAGATATTCAAATCCATTGAAAACAACAATAAACTTTGTTAAGCAACATAAACTTTTCAAGTAACTGAATCATTGTCATTATCTGTTAAAAAAAATTGGAAAATATGAAATTATTAATTAAAGTGACACTAATGACTATTTTTCAACCATTTCCGGTAAAATTTGAACCATATCTCGTGAAATTACAAGGTCAACTCTCACCAGTGACATGTTATGTACTATCATTTCCATAATTGAGTGAGGTGAATATGATATAAAAAAAAAATCATAATGATATATTTAATTTCAACCTATAAGAGAAATCAGCAAGAAATAACAGTGAGAGGTTGAAGATGAACAACAAGTACCTGGAATTCTTGTTGTTGGTGGATGATGAGCAGTGTGTGTGCCTTGGAATCCATGGAAGACAGTTGTGCATGTGGAGCTGAGTGAGATTCATGGCTGGTCTGCTCAGTGGACAAAAAGTGTCTCACAATTATTTATTATGAGGATCCGAGTCAGTCAAAATCTAGAGACTAATTACTAATCTTTGTGTTGTGTGTACCAAAATTCATTTAACACCTCATAAAAATGTGCACTTTCATTTCAATCTCCTAAAAAAATAATGTGTACTTTGATTAACCGTGGTGACACGTGATGTTGTGTTCCACGTTGAAAATAAAAAACATCATTCAACTAGTTGTTGCAAAATTATGATGTCACAAACAACAACAAAATTGTCATCACTTGAAAGTGTGACCGGTACCTTTCCCGATTCGGACGTTTTTGACATGATATAGGCTCCCTAAGACTCTAGCTATGATCATCAAAGGAGTAATAGAACTTCGTACACTCGTAGTGCTTTGGTGGTCCATAGCTATGTGTTTTTTTTTTTTAAGGTATGTGGTTATGGAATCACTAGAAAAATATATCCAATTATATGAAAATTTTAAAATATACATAAAGAAATCGTCTTGGATACATTTTTATCTATTATTCAATTGAATGTGGAAAATTATTATCATTCATATGGACAGTACTCATAATAATATAAAATAGTTTTGTCCATTAATAAATGTGGGATGAAAGAGTAACTCAAAGAATAATCTCGACATAATTCTACTTCGAAAGTTACTCTTGAAATTTTCAAAATTTCTTTTATCCTTCACCAAGGGATACGTAAGTGTTGATCTCTCCAACGATGTTAAGTGTAGTTTAACACTTTTTAGATTGATTCAATCACTTTTTAAATCAATTTAATTGATTTAAAAAGTCTTTTAACAAAGTTAATCGTCGTTCAATGTATTTTACTCTTTATAAGGGAGTAAATAGGCAATTACTTTTCTGAAATTGTAAGTTTCTTTAATTACCCCCCTAACATTAACAAAACTTCAATTACCCCCTTGAATTGCACATCGTTAATCAATTTACCCTCTCCGTCAAACTCTTATGTTAGTCAACATGACGTTTTGCAAACACCCCCCCTGAAGTTTTGGACTTTTGTGCAAAATGTCCCCCGAACTTGAATTTTTTTTTCCTTATCCTTGACTCAGAAGATATTAAAGGCAAACAATTAACGTTGTGTAATTTCATGGGATAATTGAAGGGGGGTAATTGACGAAACTTACAATTCCAGGGGGGGTAATTGCTTATTTACTCTTTTATAAGGTGGTTGGGAGAAAACGGAAATCTAAAGAGTAATTTTATTCTACTTTTATTATGTCTTATCTCTTGTTCCAGTTTTATTCTCTTTTTTCCTATTTAAAAAGGGTCAGACCCAATCTAAAGTTTATGGGTTATAATATAATGGGTTAAATGATCGGATCGAGTTTTTTACACCCTAGTTTTGACAACACTAGACTTAATTATGTGATTTTTAGTTTAGATTTTATTACTTTCCCATTGGTACAATTTGTTTTTTTAGAGTCCAATTATGTGATTTTTAGTTTAGTTTTTACTACTTTCCTCATTGGTACAATTTGTTTTTTCATCCAAAAGGTTAGGTGAGATGACTCACCACGTGCTAGCTGTGGAGTGTGGGTCATTACACAAATTATATGACTGAAACAACACTTACTATGTCTATACCTGACAAATAACACACACTATAAGGTGTTCCTCACCCACTTCACCATTACATGAACTTTGGACCACCCCCAAATTCCATCCCTCCAACGGCTTATGTCACCAAGTAGTCAGTAGTTGGTATCCATTGCTGGACTTACGGCTATTGTTCTCCATTATCCCATTTGTAAGGTTTGGGTCAGTTGAATGTTCTTGGTTTGTACATTAAGAACATCTTTATTGCAAAAGGGCTGATGAACTATCTTTTTATGTTCTGATAATGTTTAGTCAATAAAAGAAGCTATAGTTTTAAGTGGATAACATGGATGCCACGTGTAATTTAAGAATAATCTCATATTTTTACTCCAATGCTAAAATTATAGTTGTATTATTGATTTATAGTTTTATTTTCACTTTTGACTCTAAAGTTATTTTGGACCCTTTCCTTTTAACGATTTTGATCCTTTATGTTTTATTTTCTTTGTAATTAAGTTGTCTTCCTCTAAAAAAAATCTCAAAATTACATCAAGATGATATCTTTTATTCATGCATCATATGTAGGAGGGATTGTCATAGGGGTCGGGGTTCGAACCCCGAATGTCCCACTTATTCATCTTAAAAAGTGAATTTTAGCTTATAGACTACTTTACCAAAAAATAAATAAATAAAACAATACAAAGAAACTTAGTGTTATTAATTCAATTTAGGGTTAAATATACTTTTTAGTCCCACTAAGTATACCAAATTTTTTGTTTTTAGTCCCTCTAATTATTCTGTATTCCATTTTAGTCTCTCCTTTGTACTAAAGTTCAAGTTTTATCTTCCAAATGACTTCTTTTTATGACGTATGTAATCGATAAGACCTTAAAAGATTATTAGTTTAATAATTGAACTATTTAATCTTTATTGATTTATCTATAAATTCAAATCAAATGTTAAATTTAAGATTAAATAAATAAATTATTAAACTAATAAAATTTTATGATCTTATCAACAATATGTCTTCAAAAAAGACATTTGTAACATGAACTTTTGTAAAAAGAAACGTGGACAAAAATAGAAAACAAAATATTTAAAGGGACGAAAATCTAAGAAAATTTATAGAAGAATTAAGACAATTAGTGTATTTAAAGAACTAAAAACATCGATGCCTTTTTGTACCAAAAAAATAAAAAGAACTAAAAACAAAACGTTGAGTTAAAATAAAGAGAATTTTTTGTTGATAAAGGAAAAAAAAAAAAGCAAAAGAAATTTGAAAAATTCACTCTCCACACTTTTTGTCTTGCTTTTATGCTTCCTTGCATTTGTTAATTTTGTCACTAAATAATTTTTTTTTAGCATTTTCAATTTTAGTTAAATTGACGATGCAAGACATTTCAACTCTTTTTTCCTCGAGAATTGCTCTTCTCTCGTATCTTTTGTTCATTCCCGTCCAACATGAGTTAAATCACGCTGAAAAATACTCCTACGTGAGTTAACTCACGTTGAAAATGCATCAGCGTGAGTTAACTCATGCTCGACTATTTTGACAGGAACGAGCCAAAATAGATGGAAGAAGAGCAATAACCTTTGAATTCTGCTCTTCTTCCAACTGTTTTTGCTCGCTCCCAACCAAACTTTCGAAAATACCCCTGCGTGACTTAAGTCACGCAACCTGCGTGAGTTAACTCACGCAGGATTTATAACTAGCGTGAGTTAACTCACGCTGCATGACTTAAGTCACGCCGGGATAATTATGTCTTTTCAGTTGGGAGCGAGCAAAAACAGCTGGGAGAAGAGCATAATTCATAACCTTTTCTCTCTTTCCCTTTTTTTTTTGAAATATGCTCTTTACCCAACACATTTTGCTAATTCCCAACTAAAAAGACCAAAATGCCCCTGCGTGAGTTAACTCATGCTAGTGTTAAATCTGTGTGACTTAACTCACGCTGTGTACTGTTTTAAAAACAGGCAGAACCTCATTTCCTTATTAAATACGCAACTTTATTCGAATTTATTTAATACGCAACTTTATTCGAATTTATTAAATACGCAACTTTATTTGAATTTATATAATACGAAATTTTATCGAATTTATTAAATACTCAACTTTATTCGAATTTATTTAATACACAAATTTTATCGAATTTATTCAATACGCAACTTTATTCAAATTAACGTTGGGTTTAATTAGTGTTTGAGATTATTATATTATTTAGATGACAAAATCATAAATGCAAATGTAATAAATAAAAAGAAAGGAATAAAAATAATACATATAAAATCTTATTTTATTAATATCATTGATGCAATTACAATAATTGATACATTTTATTCGAATTTACTAATCTCTTGGGTAAAAAGAGACCAATCTTCTTGGAGTAAAAAGACATCACCCTTGGGGTAAATCTAAATCTGGTTTTTTTTATACCTCAAGAAGATTTTTTTACCCACGGTCAAAAGTTTTTGGGGTAAAAAGAAGCAGATTTAGTTTTAAGGGTTGACCTCTATTTACCCCAAGTCAATTGGCCTCTTTTTACCCCAAGATTGGTTTCTTTTTACCCCAAAATGGTAAAAAGTTATTGGGGTCAAAAGAAGGAGATTTATAGGGGGAAAGAGTGAGGAGGAGAGAATGTGAGATGATGGTGTGAGGAAATGGTGCAGGTTGGGGGGTATTTATAGGGGGAATGGCAGCATAAGTTTTATATACACTAAATACAGTAAAAAAAAAAACCTGTAAAAATGGTGTAAAATCAAGGTTGAATAACTGATCACCGTCCAAAAAACATGTTCTTGAGCTCAGACCACCAGTCAAAGCAGCGTGAGTTAACTCACACCAGCGGTCAGAGGTGCTTGACTTAAGTCACACAAAATTATAACTAGCGTGAGTTAAGTCACGCAACGTGAGTTAACATGCGCAGGGATATTTTAGTCTTTTCAGTTGGGAGCGAGCAATTTGTGTTGGGTAAAGAGCATAATTCTTTTCTTTTTCCTTCTACCCTTTGGCCCATTGGACGGATTGGATCAATTGTTGTGTTGGCTCTTTGTTATAACTTGACGGGCTATTACTAAGGTAAATTATTCACTTTTAGAGCGTAAAATAAATAATACTAGTGTTCCATGAACTTAACATATGGACATTGCATAATATATGTAGATGTTAGAGTTCAAACTTCAAACATCTTATTTTTTTCATATTTAAAATGTGTAAACTTCAATAATCAGACTACTTGACCAAAAAGCAGCACATTCTAGTCTTCACCGACCCAACTTTGAACATTCAATAAATTGCACCGTATGGTACATAGATAACGGTGGTCTATGCATTTTCTGGGGTTTTACGTTTTGTTTTAATTACTTTTTTTGGTACAATTTGTATTTTTATAGAGTTCAAGGTTAGGTGAGATGAATTAGCACGTGCTAGCTATGGAATGTGGGTCATTACAGAGAATATAGATGATATAACAATAAACAACACTCACTATTTATTCCCCTCAAAAAAAAAATATACCCGATAAATAATGGGAACCTTGTGGGACATTGTGTGAGAATATTACATGACATTGCTTAAACATAATATGACACATAATTTTTTTGGCTTCTTCTTTCTCTTTCACAAAACTTTTTTTGTTTTATTTTAAGATGAGAAAGTTGTGCAATGTCATGTATCATTCCCACCACAATGTCACTCAAGTAATTTCCGACAAATAATACACGTAAGTTGTACATCACTCACTTCACCATTAGATGGACTTTGGACCACCGGCACTACCCCCAATTCCATCCCTCCAAATGCTAATGTCGCCAAGTAGTAAGTAAGTTGGTAAAGATTGTTCGACTTACGGTTATTGTTCTCCACTAATAAGGTTTGGGTCCTGTTGAAGGAGTGTTCTTGCTCTATACATTAAGAGCATCTTTATTGCAAATGGATGAAAAAAAAACTTTTTTTTTTTAGTATGACTCGTATATAGATAAGGTTGAAGGCAGAAAGCTGCAAAGGTAGTTTTATATTGTAATCTGAATCGTAGTTATATATAGAGGTTTGTTAACTTAAACCAACAAAAAATATGAAGGTCTAAATTAGTAAAAATGCATATTTTCATTTAGACAAAAATACCTTCATATTTATTATTTAAAACTAATAGTTTGAAGGTTACTTTAGTAATTTTCATTAAAACATTTTTTTTTTGACAAATTAAAACATATTTGTTAACTTGCACCAATTTGCTAACTTAGACCCAATTTTATTTTATTACAAATAGTTTGATGGTTACTTTAGTAATGTTCATTAAAACATATTTGTTAACTTGCACCATATTTGTTACCACGCAACGAAACGTGTGTCGTTGTGCGATGAGGTGTGTCGACGAGAACAAACATAATACTAATTATGTAGTGGCAAAATTAGTATATTATACTTTTTTTGGGTAATTTTGGCAGTGGAAATGTTGTATGGAGTATTTAAAAAAACTTTGATATAGTATTTCTATAAAATCTTAATTTATTTTATTAGTAAATATCAGAATTAATTTTCAAAACCTAGTTATAAAAAAAAAACCAAAGTATTAGGCAAGGACAATATAATAACTTTGACAGTTGTTAAGTTTCTTATGTATGTGTATACATTAGATTAGTGTTCAAATTGGGTCTCATGTATCAATTATACACTCTTTGGATCATTATGATAGTGGAGATTTTATATGGAGTTTTTTTTATGTAGTATTTTTATAAACTCATAGGACATTTTATCAGAAAATATCAAAATTAACTCTCAAAACTGTGTTATCAAAGCAAACAGAAGTATTAGACAAGGACAATACAATAGGTTTGGCAGTCGTTAAGTTTCTTATGTATTTGTATACATTAAATTAGTGTTCAAATTGGGTTCGGTGTATCAGTTATACACTCTTTGGATGATTTTGTTAGTGGAAATTTCATGTGGAGTTTATTTTTTGTTTTTTTATATTGTATTTTTATAAACTCATAGTTTATTTTATTAGAATTCTAAGTTAACAAAGCAAACACAAGTATTAGGTAAGGACAATACAATAGGTTTGACAGTCCTTAAGTTTCTTATGTATTTAATTCATATATAATCCGTTAAAATATTTTTAAAATATTAATTTTTATTCATTGGTAAGTGATAAATATGGGTCCCCGTGTAAAAACATAAACATACAGTTACATTTATTTTATTTCTTCAAAAAAGAATTAAGTAAGTTATTTGAATTTTTGAAGGTGTTAATGTGTGACATTAAATATTTTCAATATATATAATAGCTTTGTGAAATATTTGAAAACATCATTTATTTTATATACGAAAATCTCTTAAAATATTTGAATCGTGTCCATTGTAATTTTATGTTATTATATTTACGGGTATAAAAAGACAACAAATTTAAATTATGATCTCATGAAATACCATATAATATATTTATACTCCTATAATTGAAGAAAATATTTATAATAGAATAAAAATAAAAATGAAGAAAGAGTTTATGTAAAAATAGAAAGAAAAAATTATTATGAAAACATTTTGTTAATGGACTCAAAGGCCCAATCGACACATAATAACCCAACAACACCTTATTTCTCTATTTACTCTAACCTAGCCGCCAACCCCTCTCTCCCTCTCCATGTGTTTCTCTTTCTCTCCATTTCCGGACAATTTCTCATCTACAACCACCAACTTCTCTCTACTTTTTCAATCAATTCCACTCATCAGACGCCAAAAACAAAACCACCATTCATTTTCTATCATTGTCCTCTACAAAACACACAAATTTATTTTAGTTTCTAGAAGATAAGATTTTGAACAAAATAAAATTACAAACACTTGTTAGAGAATATAATAATTTGGTGCATATAATAGTAATAAAAAAGAATGAAGAACAATATTACCCACAGTATTCTTGTTAATCATCTTTTTTTGGTATTCTCGTTTGCTGCTAATCAACTTTTTCTGCATAAAAAAAATCATTGTTAGAGAAAATATAGTTGAAGATGAGAAGAAGATAGTAAAGATATGAAGAAAGTAAATTTCAGAAAGAAAAGGCAAGAGAGGGAGTTCGATAAAGAAGAATAAGAGTTTGAAAATTAAAATGGTATAAAGATGTAGAACTGATAGAAAGAAAATGAGTAAGTGAAAAAATAGATAGAAATATGATTATTATAATGAAAAAGAAGAGAGAGAAATTTTGAGTGGATGAAATTTGAATTTGAAATTCAAATGGACAAAAGTTGTAAAGTTAAACAAATGGACAAAAGTTGTAAGTTAAAAAAAAAAAAAAACTTTTCACCTGTATGAAATGATGAATCTGCCCTTCTATATAGAAGTTGAAGTGGTATTGAATCAGGGGTAGTGTTAGTTTGATGGTAGTAAAAAACTTGATATTGCATCTTGGCTACTGGAACTTCTTGTTTTTTGTTATTAATATGTGTGCGCGCGCGCCTGTGGGTGAGTGCGAAAGCTTAATTTCTATCTGGAAATGGCTCTATCATAGACTGTGGATCTTATCATTGTGTAATCATCATTCAAACTAGTAAGAAACAGGATAGTGAAATCTTCATTGTGACATCTCTTCGAATTTACCATGGCTTCACAATTTCAAGTAACAACACAAATACACTGAGGCACAGGACGATATAACTCTAATTTTTTTTTGATTGTGCTCATCTCTGTGAAATATTCACTAACAAAAATATGATTTTGCTTCAGGTTATACATATTTCTCTGCAAATCAGAAACTCGCACATGATCTACTCGAGAAAACCTCTCTCTGCAATCATTCCAAGCTTTCGAAGCAAGATCAGTGTAAACAATACTTTGTGCAATTGATGGTGTAACTAAATTCAAAATTCAAGCATGTACCAGAATATTGCATCGCTCCCCTGCTTCAAGTCGGCCCTAGGCATAGGACGGAGGTTCGAAGGCCTAGGGCCCCATGTCGGTAGGGGGCCTAAAAAAAATTATGTTAGGAGGTGCATATAGAAATATTTGGTTTATATGGGGTATATATAGCAAAATTCACTGAAAGACCCCAAATATTGACATGATGTAGGGTTGGGCTGAAACATGTTAATGTTTTTGGCACAAAGATTTCTATATACACCCTCTCTATAAAAAAAATTGGTTGTTCTTAACAATGTGCCAAAAAAATTATTATCAAATAAATTGGTGATGTTTTTTTGGGCCATTTGTTCCTAATAATGTGCCTCACTAATATTAAAAATATTGGTTATATTTGTTAACCAAGAAGTTGAGATAATTTTATAACAAAACGAATTATATTTTAGTTGAAAATGGGCTTACTAGATAAATTAATCTTAATTTTGTCATTTAAAGGTTCCAGAAAATTAAATTATATCAATATAGTAATGTCAATTTTTCTTGGATTGATCGAAAGAATTGCAAAAATTTCAATCAATATAGTTAAAATTTCTTAGGTGCTAAAATTCCAGTCTCTGTTTTTTATGTGCTAAAATTTTATTCTACTTCGCAAGTCCTATTGTTCTCTACTTCTCTGGTATTTTTTTTTTGTTTCTATGGAGTTTTTGATTTCAGATGTCGCCTAAAAAACATTTATTTGGTAGTAAAAAGCGAAAAAAATGAAATGAAGAGCTAATAAAATCACAACAATGAGCTTAAAAAGGTAATTATGTATTATGTAAAGGGCCTTTTTCTTATACCATGCCTAAGACCTGAAAAACTCTAAGAACGGCTCTGCCATACTTCATAGCTTGGATCAAATCGATTTGGCTTCGGTGAACTTCCATCAAGAAAGCGAGCTTTGTTTTTCAAGTTGACAACTTTCTTAAATGATCGGGCCCAAGAATGATAATTTTCCCCATCAAGAAGCAGATTGACCAAAGGAATTGAAGGATTCTGTCTTGGATGAATGTAGTAAGGGTTTTGGGATAAATCTGTAAGTGCAAGAACCATAGGGATCTGAACAACACCTTCATTGGAGGCATTAGCATTGTTTCTCACCGTTGGAGATGAAGAATGAGGATAAAAAAAATCAAGGCGAATGATACCATATCAGAATTGCATAGAAAATGTAACAAACTCCATTGAAGGAGAGAAAGAGAAAGCTAACAACCTAACTTCTACACTGCCCCAAATATTTACAATTTCTATAATACTTCCGCAATGCTTGCACACTACTCATCCGCAGAAACACAACATGTATGCAATAACTTTTGATTAGATGGGGGGTGGTTGTAATTGAAAGACTGTGGTATCCGACTTCCACTTTCAACGTTTAGGTTTTTTCGAATATTTGCAAAATATTAAGGGTAAAACGGGTAAGAAAGTAGGTCATACCAAAAACATGTTTTGCCTTATATATGTTATAGATAGATTATAGAAACAACAATTATAATCTATTACATTTAAGCAGTTGTAAATTTCACTCTTAAAAATAAACAAAAAAACAAAGTAAAAAACTATGTCAAATAAAATTTTAAAATACCACCAAAAAATTCTAAAAATTAAATAAATCTAATGCAATTTTTTAAAATTTTTTTTCTTCTAAAAGTATGAAAAATGAGTTTAAACGATGAAATTTTTTATTTCGAGGGGTAGAGTCTCGTAAAAAGTCTCTTTTATGGAAGTCTTGATCCTTAATTGTTTTGGTCTAATTTTCTGATAAAGTTTCGGAACAATTTGATCAAGTAGTCCAAACACCGAATTTTCAACTAAGACATGACGGAAATAGGTAACAATGACCTAAAACACAAAGATGAGTTATGATGATTAGTATAGTCCTTAAACTGATTATCAATGTTAAAAACATGCTCAATATTTATATCGATACGGTTTAGATTATATAATCCAAACCATTTTCCTCGGAATTCTTAGCACAAGAGGGTGTTTATCGGGTGTTCGGATTATTTAATCAAAGAAAAGTTATAAATGCACCCTATTTTTTGGGTGCTCGGATTATAAAATCTAAAAAACATTTTTGTAAAAAATAAAATAGGGCGCGGAAGAAGATTATAGGAGGAAATTTTACCCTACACCCAAACTGTTATACCTCTACCCCTACAAACCATAAGGAAATATCAATTTTATCCTTTTTTGAAATTATACTCATTCACCCATCATCATATGTTTCTGGAATTGAAAATTATAACACAAGAATCAGCAACAAATCTGAAATCAAATGACGTATCAATCACACTCCTTTAATCAATTTCCCTTGCTCTCCCTTCTTCAGATCTTTTCCCCATAAAATAAGATAGATTATTAAATTTTATTTTTCACGCTGGGCTATTTTCCTTTGCTATCAATTCATGAATGTCATTTTTCTTATGCTATCAATTCATTCTGCCTCTCCTTTAACATATCTGATTTTTCACACTATGACTATTTTATGTTATGATGAATATACATGAAGTCGGTTATCAAGACCTGTGTGTTTCTATGCTTTTCCACATTTTCCCCTTTATTATTTTTATAAAATTTGAAGAATTTAATTAGTTGGAAATGATACGAAGAAGATAACTATGGAATTGAGGAGAAACTTTGAAATCTTACGTCAATATGAATTGATAGAGACATTCTTGGAGCTTTTCGGTATGGGGATCAATCATGATAGGTCATTTGATTTCAGATTTGTTGCTAATTTTTGTGTTGTATTTTCAATTCTGAAAACACATGATGTGGGTGAATAGTTATAATTTCAAAAAGAGTGAAATGTGCAAAATTTGTATTTTTTTTATGATTTGTAGGGGTAGAGGTATAATTGTTAGGGTGTAGGGTAAAATTCCCGTCATAGTAATGGGAAAAAGTAACTGTAAAAATAAAGGAAGTTTTACTCCACACCCCTACATTTATACCTTTACCCATACATATATTTTCAAAATTCCTATTTCGTCCTCATATACAAACTAAAATCCACCCCATCTTTTTTCACTTTTCTCTGTTTTTTTTTTAACTTTCCGGGAACAAGATACCATGAGTGATAAAAACGTGCATCTTTTATAAAATCACCGCCATTCTTGCCGGTCGTCACGGTTGTCGTATTCTTTGCGGTCATGCAATTTCTTTTTGTTCTCTTTCTAAAATTCTTCTTGAGTCTCTTCCTCTGATATTTCTACGATTTTCGCTTATTTTGTTCCTCTAATTGGATCTTGATCTGATGGTGCCTACTTTCTATTCACTTCTATTTCTCAATTTGATTTGTAAATTTTAATTTTGTAGTTACATTCGAAGATGGTTGTGGCTTTGGATCTATTGTGCCATACTGCCATTATTATGTAATTCCTGTTATTACAATTATAAATCTTGTGTGTCCTTTAAAACTCGTGAAATCGGAGATATTGATGAAAAAAGGAGCATCAAAATTAAAAACAATTGTGATAAACATGTCAAAAAACGAGTGGATGCAAAGGGGCAAAATTGAAAATGAGCAAACAAAAGAAAAACTAACAAGTGATGATATGATACATTTTGACAAAGAATTTGATGTAAGAAAAATCAAATTGATTCGTTTTTGACAAAGAAGGGGTCCGATAGTGCTCACCGTTGTTGGGAGCGTGTTTTCCAGAAAAAGGTAAATTTGATTCTTTCTGTTAAATGCCGAGGTCAAGGTATAAATGTAGGGGTGTGGGGTATAACTTCCCAAAATAAATTAGTATCATTTTATCTTTTAAAATATGTTAAATATCGCTACGGTTCCCATACCACCACAATTTTGCTAATTCCCAAATTTGCACACCCCACAGTTCCACCAAAGAAAAAGAAAAAGAAAATCTAGTCATATTTTCCGGATATTTCTCATTGACTTTGAAATTGTTTGAATTCAAAAAGAAAGTGAGTTTAGAAATTAAAAGTTGTCCTTTTGTATTCTCATAAAAAATAAAAGGCTTAATTGCAGTTTTAGCCCTCTAACTTTTCCAAAGTTGCGATTTTGGTCCCCTAAGAAAAAAAACTACAAAACAGCCCCCTAAGTTTTGCAACTGTAGCAGTTTTGACCCCCAAAGCTGATATTGACTCGGTCTACGCTGACGTGGCACCCTAAGTGAGGTGCCACGTGTTATTTTTTTTTTATTTTTTTTTGCCTTGGGGGGCCAAAACTGCTACAGTTACAAAACTTAGAGGGCTGTTTTGTAGTTTTTTTCTTAGGGGGCCAAAATCGCAACTTTGAAAAAGTTAGGGGGCTAAAACTGCAATTAAGCCAAAATAAAATGAAAGAGTTGTCCATGACTCCTTGTGTGAATTAAGTCTTAATTATCGTTTATGGGTATAAGAAAAAACAAAAGCGAAACCTTAGGCTTAGCATCAAGTATTTCCTAGAGTTTGACCTGAAAATGAAAGAGTGACGAAAAGTTAATCTTGATTGGTTCTATGTGTTAGTATTTTATTAGTGTTCCTTAATACAAACACATTATCATACATCTTACTTTTTATCTCTTAAAATATCTCTGTCTATCTCTTTGAAGTAGGGACAACCTCAACTCATCCCTTTCTAAGAAGCTTATAAAAGGTGATTAATTTTTTCTATTATTGTCGGCAACGTAGTAACTAGTGTTATTCCATATAAGTGTGATCGAAGCATTGAGAAGCCATACACCGATAGAAGATATTTATCCAAGTGAAAGATTGAAAATATGCTAAAAACAATTTAGTACCCAAAAATATCTACTAAAAAGGCACTCAAGATTGCTTAAATCTTGCATGTGACCATATTATTTCATTAATTCACTTTCAACCTACTATTGCATATTAAGCTATTTTCTATTTATTTTTTTTGAAGAAAAGCTATTTTCTATTTGATTCATATGTTTCCTATTTTTTTTATACGAATATCGTTTTCTTTTAAAATATTTTAATTAATTCTTAATTTCTAGCTATGAAGTTTGCATCACTAATAATCTAATATTGAAAAGATGCACTGTAGGTTGCATTTGAAAAATATGATAGATGTGATGAACTTTAAGCTAATTACTCCAAGATGGGGTTATACTTAAAAAAAGAACTTAATTAGTGAGAAAGTAACGTTCACATTCATGAGTAAAGTAGATGCGCTATGCTTATGCAAGATATGTTTAGAGCATATAAAAAAATATTCGGATTTCTTTTAACGGGGTTGCTTGATGCATGGGTTCCATCACATGGACTATAGATCTGATCACTACTAGCTTGTTTGTGAATATACAATCCTGAATAGTTAATTAGTAGTACTTATATAACTTATCCCATAATTTAAGAAATTATTATCATATCCATGCTTAATTTGGAGCCGTTGAAAGTTGGAAGACATGCTCAATATGGTAGGACCATGTCACTTTCCAGACCCAATAATAAGTAATAACGTTTATTGATTGAATTAATCGATCGAGTATACGTACCTGTTTTAATCTTTTCTTTTTTTTCAAATGAATTCGAATTCAAGAATGTGAATGTCTCTATGATTATTGCTTTCCTGTAAGAGAATTCGTGAGTATTATTGGCTTATTTTTTTTAGTCATACATAATAGACGGAGAAGATAAAGACAGAAAAATTACATCCTTAACAACAACACGCCTTGGCTGAGGACAAAAAAGAGAGTGATTAATGAACCATGATCAGATTGCGTCAAAGAACAAAAAAACCATGATCGGATAATTGCACAAGCATTTCTTTCACGAATAGTATTATGATGAGTGCTATAGTTCAATCCATCGATCCAAATCTCTTGTCAAAATTATAATAATCTCGAACATAAATTTTTTCCTTGTCTTGTATTGGCTTCGGTTTGAATGATTTTAATAGAATTTTTTTGAAAATTAAGCATAACTGAGTAGAAAACAGTCACAGATTAGGTCCCTCCTTTTAGAAAAATTATTTATAACACGACTTCTTTAGAATAAAACAATCAAAATCACTGTTTCGGGTTACTGTTGCATTGTAAAAAACTATTACAACCACTATGATGATCGCTCGAAATCAAAAGGTAGAAAAAAAGAGGAGGAGAAGAACAACTCGAAAAACTCAAAAGTTGAGTGATAAGAGAGAAAGAAGGCTTGAAAACTCATAAGTTTTTTTCGGTGTGAGAAATGAATTTAGAGGAGTTCTTTAGTTATAGAACGACTTTGCAACCGATCGAAGTATAAAACTTGGGAGCATTTTTTACCCATTCAAACACACGTCAGTCAACTCTCTGACGATAATCAGCTGCAAATCGGAGGAGGCAAAACCAGCACAAGTGGAGCGGAACAGTTGGAGGCTCAATCATGTGCCAAGGAAAACGTATACAATAAATTTGAAAGAGATACACACACATTTAAAAATAAATAATATTTTTTCATTTTCTGAGTACTAATAAAAAATTAAAAAATCCTAACAAGTGCCTCTGAAACACTATTTAGTCAAGCCTCGAACCCATGTTTCGCCTGATGGCGACGTCACGCTTGCGATAATTAATTTTGTGTGCGTTCATGTTCACATAAATGTGTCCCCCCAAGGGCATGTCGTTAGAATGCGCATATTAATGAGCCATAGTATTGTACCCACACAAAAAATAACCATAGTAGGACTGTGGAAATAAAGTAGGATCCATGAACGTTGATCACCACTTTTTTTTAAAAAATAAATAATGAACGTTGATCACCACCACTAATCACAACTAAAACCATAAATAAAGCAACAAAGTGAAATCAATGGAAGTAGAAAAGCATTAGCACCATTCTCATGTTTACATATATAGTAGTAATACTATTTTCTTTGCAAAAGAAAGAGATGCAACCAACATAAAACTAACACATCTATAATTAAACTATAATCCTAGAAGTTAATGGAAAAATTATCTCTCTCTTAACATACATTAAGCATCATCGTATACTAATGTTTCTTGGTCATCTCAGGTTCAAAATGTGTCAATACTTGCATGTTTTGATGTTGTACTATAGGATATCTCCAATTACTATACAGGTATGTATTTGTAGATTTACGATTAGAATTTTAGTGCATGTTTGATTCATAACCAAATATGCATTTAGGATATTCATGAAGGCTCTTCATTGTGCCATGAAATCACAAGATCTTGCAAACCAACTTTCCAATCCTCCCAATGATTATCCTCAAACTCCAAACCACCCTCTACCACCTTAACAGCCACCAAAACAAGTTGACAAGGCACAATCTCAAAAACTTCAACCACCAAAGCCACCTTCCCTTTCACCAATCCAATTGCACTATTCTTCCCAACCTCAACTTTAAACCCCAAAACCCCTCCAACTTCCTTCACCTTTTCTTCCACCACCTCAATCTTTGCACTAGAAGTAAACCTCTTCTCCCTCCATGTATTATTATTATTACCACCTTGAGATGACGACGTCGTTTCAAATAAACCACTCAAATCCAAACCCGAAGACATAGATATTATATGAAACGCATTCAACCCTAAAACTTTCCCTTCCTTTCCATAATCACACCCGAATACACTCTTTTCCGGTTCAAGTTCGGGTTTCAACGATTTCTTAAACCACTCGTTGCTAAATAAACCTTCCAAATTCATTCGCGTTTCCGGGTTCGGGTCAAGTAACCTATATATCACAATACGTGCCCGTTTCGAAACCCAATCCGGAAACCGGTAATCACGCCGGGAAATTTTCTTACACATCGCCGGAATATTCAAATCGTCAAACGGAAGATAACCGGCGAGAAGTACGTAGAGTATAAGTCCACACGACCACGCATCAGCTTTCGATCCGTCATAACCGCCATTACGCCGGAGAACCTCCGGCGCTGTATACGCCGGAGTACCACAAGCAGTATGGAGTAGTCCGTCTTTGAGATGTTCGGGAAGAGCAGAGAGACCGAAATCGGAAACCTTTAGATTCCCATCGGCGTCGAGGAGAAGATTCTGCGGCTTGAGATCACGGTGAGCAACACCGTTACGGTGGCAGAAACGTAGCGCAGAGACAAGCTGTTGAAAATAGAAACGAGCTGTGGATTCGGAGAATCTTCCACGGCGGGAGAGAGCAGAGAAAAGCTCACCACCGGCGGCGAATTCAACGACAAGATGGATTTTGGTTTTTGTAGCCATAACTTCGTGGATTTTGAGGATGTTAGGGTGGTGATGAAGACGGCGCATGGCGTCGATTTCGCGGATTATACGAGGCTCCATGGCGGCGTCAACGGTTTTTGACTTGTCGATGATTTTGACGGCGACGGTGGTGGCATTGTCGAGGAGGGAATGAGCTTTGTAGACTTTGGCGAAGCTGCCGCGGCCGAGGAGGCGGGTGAGTTGATATTTTCCGAGAATGGTGGGAGGGCGGGGGGTTGGTTGTTGAAATGGCGGTTCCATGGCTTGCTTGGCGGTGGTGATGAGTAGAGAGGAGCTAAGTAGGAACTTTCATGGGGGTAGAGAATATGTTTGCGTGGAAATGAGTTTATATAGAGAAGGTTTGGTTGGTTGATGGGAGAAATATCATGTGAAATGGTGGGGTACAATTGATTTTTATAATGAATAATAGATTAATGATATTTTTGATAACCTATGAAAGAGATTAATTTTTTTTTGACAACCTAAGAAAGAGATGTGATCAAAGGAATGATGTCAATTGAGAATAAACTAGAGATATAAAAGTGGGTTAAGAGGAGGTATAAGATTTTACTCTTGTTAGTGGAGATGATTATGCCTTGAAAGAAAGACAAGAAAACAGATATGTAAATTATAGAAGAAGAAAAAAAAAAGTATAAGTTTTGTAGTTTTTTTATGACAACTACATTATCTATCCTCTTAAAAAAATTGCATTACCCATCACGATTTATTGATGAACAATAAGAATTTGCCTTGTTTTTTTAGAAGAAACAACAAAAATGATAATGGTTAAACTAAACATAAAAGTTTAACATCAAATGAAGGAATAAAAATGATAATGGTTTTGGATGGGCTCAAAGCTCATTTTTCCATTATCTCAAGGCCGGTTTTGATAGGGATCAAATTCAATAGATTTAGTCTCTCAGTTTTAAATCCTATCCAACTTACAATGTTTAAAAGGTTTGAAATGACTTCTCACGAATCACTAGATCTAGACAAAGAGTTGTTCGTAATGGTCTCTCCATCACTCTCCAACGGCCTCTCTTCGGCACTTATAAATACAATACTCGTTCACCACAATGCAACATACACACTTCTTTTCAGTTAAACTTCTCACTCTTTGTTCTGTTGTTGCTGACTTGTGCGTCACAGTGTTTTCAAGTACCACCCACAACATCCAATTCGACAAAATGTTGCTCTAGTTCAACCATCCATCTTAATCACCTCAAATCAAGCACTTTAAGAATGATATCCGACTCAGTCTTACTAAGAAATTTTTTAGTAAATATATTATCCTTTGAATTTTAAAATATAATGCTAACTTTCCAATATCTTCATCTTTTATTTTATAATTTGACATAAGTGCTTTGAATTTTCAAGTTGTTCCAATACACAAAAATAGTTTGATAGTATTGCTTAAAAATCAAGAATAACGATAGTCTTTATAAGACACCCACACTCCTCACATCAAGATGCTTTTTACAAAGCACAAAACCATGAGACTCACACAATGGCTCAAAATAGACAATATCTTTAAAAACGTAGTGTTGTAGACTTGATGTCGGAACATAAGTAATCGGGTGTGAAAGTGTACAAAAGATATATTTGTTTTGAAATTGCAGACACACCGTAGGAAATTTACAATTTCGTAACTCTTCATTATGCTTCATCATGTTTATATGATCGAATACGCTTCATATGGAAGTTGGTCTCAAAAATCTTACTATTTGGCTAATTTATCATTACAAAAAAGGCTTACTGTTGCTACTCCCTCCGTCCCCGTTTAACTGAGCTAGTTGCTCATTTCACACATATTAAGACAAATGTATAAATGAATGGGAGAAAAAAAATAGTTTTAAGTACTCTTGCTAAATATTAGTGCATTCTCCACTATCATAAATCAAATTGGAATATATTGAATTGAGAGTGATGAAAGTAGTATTAATTAGAGTTATAAAGGGAAAAAGTAATTAATATTGTATTGAAAAATGAAATGACTCAGTTATTTTGGGACTTTTTTTTTTTGCAAATGGCTCAGTTGTTTTGGGACGGAGGGAGTAATTAAGAAAAAGAGGGACGGAGACTCGTCGACAAACAAAGCCAACTAACAAAAATTATAAGAACTATAATATATCACATTACATATGATAATGACTCCACAATAACTGACAATACATACCTTAAACAAAAATATCACGTAACAAGCTTCTCTTTCAAGAAAAAAGTTTATTAAGACTGAGGCATTATGATCGTTCATTGAGTCGTCCACTACACAAGAACTTTATTTTCTATTTACTTTTTGATATCCTAGGAGAGTACGTGTGTGTGCACAACTTGGGGACAGTCTGGAATCAAAAATAAAATCCAAAGCATAAAGTTTTTTTTTAGGGAAAATCCAAAGCATAAAGTTAACCAGCAATTATTGAATAATACTAATGTATTAGTACTAGCAACATACACTATCTCACACTTTTTAACACACTTTTTTATTGATTAAAATTTACATGGATTCTACAAAATTTATATGAAATTCATATGATTTGATGAGACTAATGTGAATTTTAATCGATAAAAATAGTGTTGAAAATTGAGTTAGAGAATATGGTGCTACTGCTAGATGATGAGTCGGTCTCTTAGTTTTGGTACAAATTGGAGAAGCAGTAATTTCCACAGTTAATTTTCCTGGTGATTTACACAAAGCATATGAATTGGCTGTGTGTGAGTCTTCATTGAATCCGTGAAATCATCATTGATACACGGTCCATGAATCCAATGGTGGATTTTTTAATAAGTAAAGACATTATGGAAGCATCTGGTTGCTGGTTATTATTGATATCATTTGTCTCCTCCAATCATGCCAGGAATGAGAAATTTCAGACAGAAATCTTTCAAATGTTTGTTAGATCAGGAGTCAGGACACAATTCAGACTTTGAAGTGTTGTACTGGTATTTAGTAGGCTACTGCTGTTCCATAATTTTAAGGATTCAGCAGAGAGATCCTGTGTATTTTTTAGTTGGCTCCTTGAAATTCATATGCATAAATGTTCATTTTCTAGCAGCTTCATTATAGATTAATGGTTTTAATCATTAAATATTTTTCCACTTTTATAAGCTCAGCAAAATCATACTATTTTCTATAATTTTCATGACAAGCTTTTCATTGTTAATTTTTTCTCCTCGTAGATTTTATTTTTCGTACATTGTTGCAAGTTATCTTACATGGAAAACTGTTGAGCGTGTCTTTAATTTGAAAAATTATTTGCTTCTTCCTTGTAAAATAGTTCCTCTCTATCTCTTAAAATGCACAAGAAACATCATCATAGTTATGATGAGAAATGTGAACACTTGGATTTTAGCTTAGTAATAAGTTCAATAAATACTTTACATACTTCTTTCCGAAGCAATTATTGGTCCTACTTACATTGAATGGAATTTCGTATTCAACTATAGGAGTTACATATTAATTGATTGATATTGCATATTTGTTGAAATTTCAACCAGATTCAAAGAAAGGATTGTTTGCTGACGAAAAGGAACCGTTAATTTGCAAACTTTCAGGCAAAATGAGGAAACAAATGGACGTAGATGACATGTTGTGTAAGATTGTTTTTCTGACAGTTACAATAATGATCTAGCAACATTAAGAACATGTCTATGTTTTCATTCAACAACAGAATTTTGTTGATGAATTTCTCTACATGAAGTTTGTTACAAAATCCCAAGAGAACAATAATACAACGAGATAATAAATTCAGAGTCATTATATGATCTTATCACCTTAGTTTTACTATTAAACCGAGTAGAAACAAGAGAAATAAAATTCGACACAAGAGTTCTAGCTTCACTTTTTAGTTTCGTGAAAAATAACCAAGTATGTCTAATGAAATTATGATGTCCATGAGCAGAATAAATAGATAATGATCCATAAATATCAATATGAATTAAATCAAATGGGTTTATTGATTTGTTAAACTAATAGGAGAAAACAACTTTGATTGTTTTATTTATTTTAATTTAATTTGTTACTAACACAACTTTGATTATTTTTCAAATCAGTACTACTAACTCTTACAACAATGACACAATCTTTCTTACTTCATTGGTATGTTTATTTTGTACATTTAAAAGCGTGTCATTGGCTTGAATTGCTAAAGAGAAGCCCTACTATATAGCTTGTTCTATTTTTAAGTGGAATATAACATTGTTTTATGTTGTTTTCGCGGTAATGTTATTTGATAAACTTTTAGTAAGTGCACTAAAAATAAATCGAAGTAATAAAATTTGTAAGTTCGTATCCACAGAGACTGTTTCAATTTTTACTCGGCAAAAGCGTTAAAATAAAGGATGTATTAAATTCAAAAGTTGCCCTAGGCAGTTGGATTGGTTTTTATAAATAAACTATTTAAAAATGATAAAAGTTTGGTTCTGGAAATTAAAGAGACACATGGTCAAGACCTTTGAATCCTCCAATGTTTTTCCACGGTAATTTGTACCCCTATTCAATCAATGTTCATCTAGTTTAACAACAAATTAACAAAGTAATTCTACCCAATCTCTTGACCTAGAATTCTCTCCGCAAGTGACAACCCCTTAATCTCTTAAGTTAATTCGAAACCGTTGGAGTACTTAGGTTAAACCTATTATCTAGATCAGAGTCAAAAGTCAGGGCTAGTGGTCATTCAAGTTCTAAGATCAGTTTGCATATTCAAAAACGCTAGTGCTAGTAGTCAATATAATAAACATACAAACAACATTAAACACAAGGTAATATGAATTAAAACTAGACTTCCATTTCCATTAAAATTCAAGGGAGTTCATACAAATACAAATACAAATTAGATTTTCATAGAGCTACATCAGATTCATTTAGGTCTCAACCACAAGGAAATTAGCTACTCATGTTCATAAAAATAAACAACATAAAAAGAAAACAAAATCGAGAGTTTCGAAGTTGCCGAGTTTGCTCCCGAATTTCTTTCCGATTGATGTTGTTGTGTGCATACCGTAGCTGCTCACGTTGTGCGTGATACCTCCTTTTACCAAAACCGTAATCCTGCTGTGGCGTAACGTGCCCCCTTCCAATGTGTGTGTGCAGCTTGTTTTATATTGTGCTATCCTTCACCAATTGTTTCTTGGTCAGCCTACGTACACACACAAAGCCCAATTGCTTTCCTAATCTTTCTATTATTCACACCACCCAAAAGCAAAACACTTGTCCACGTGGCTCATCTAATAAATTCATACGTGGCAGCCAATTTATTCAATCATTGTGGCACGTTACACATCCATTGTGCCACGATTTTTCCAGCATCTTCAGGTAAATTCCATGCTTCAAACGTGCCACGATTCAGGTCCATCGTGGCACGATTTTTCCAGTAGCTAAATTCTTGCATTTTTCTCCAATTTGTGCAAAACTTCTCTTTTATGAATCTTGAGCTGATTTAACCATGTATACAAGCAATTGACTCTCTAAATGCCATAAAAATATCATAAAAAGACTATAAAAATAACGTAATGACTACTGTGATCATTATTAAAACTAAAAATATTACGTGGAACTTTGTTTTACATGTATGTGAAAAACTTATATAACTTTGTTTTACAGTATTAATATATTTTCACATACATCAATGTTAAATACATAGGTTGTTATTATAATATTTAGTTAATCATGTCATCCAATTTTCAGTTTTGTGCAAACTAATTCAAATCTCATTTAATAATTTAATCTTTTCTTGCATACATGTCATATTTTGTTCTAGGCTAGGTAACTACTTTGTAGGTGTGATAACGAAAACTAAAGACGTTGGTATATTCTACATCGTTTAATCCATTCACTTAAAAACCATGTGACATATATAATATATAAAACTATATAAATGACACACATACACGCACGAACGCTCTGGCGCACGCGCGCGTACACATTGTCTAGGAAAAGTTATCAAGTGTGAAAACTTTTAAAGCAGTCTAGGAGACAATGGTTTGCAAAGTTATCATCTGCTCTTACTTCTAAAGGATATATGCTGTCTACATCTGATCACTCCTCATTTATTAAAAGACTGCATAAATCTCTCACTGCAATTTTAATTTATGTTAATATTATTATTGCAAGAAATTATCATCAAGAAAGCAATCATCATCAGGGACTCTAAAAATTACTTGGAGGCTTGAGAAACAAACACTGCTTCCACATGACACTAAGACAAACATTTCTCCAGCAATTGTGTTTGTACCACCATGATCCTGGTGACTATCGCCTCTGAGCACCAATGGGTCTCTAATAAACATCATCACCATAGCTAGGGGTGTTCGCGGTTCGGTTTGGATCGGTTTTGAGGCAAAATGTCATCCGATCCAAAATACAAATCACATGCGGTTCAGTTCGGTTTGGATGACTATTCTAAAAAAATCCAAACCGATCTGATCCAAATATATGCGGTTTAATTTGAATCGGTTTTTGGATATCCAAAATGCAAAATATAAATATTTTTATTTACTTTTTTTAAGAATATAATTTTTTTATTAACGTTAATATTACACAAACACGGTAAAATAATTGGTTTGAGGCAAAATATATTAAAATATTAAAACTATAGTATGTAAATCATCGATTATTTTTTAAACATACGAAGTAATAATAATATATATTGAATTAGTGTAATATATAAGATTAAAAACCAACAAGCAACATAATAATTCAATATATAATACTAATAAAAGAATAAATAAGTATTAATATTTACTTTTTGCGATTTGGTTCGATTCGGTTTTGAAAAAGTGATCCGAAATCCGATCTAATCCTAGCGGTTTATACAAAACAACATCCAAACACATTCAAAAATATTCGATTTTTTGGATCAGTTTGCGGTTTTATTTTGAATCGGTTTGCCCAGAAACAATTGTCAAAGTCCCGAACACTTTCGCTTGGCTTTCTCTCGTTGTCATGTCTATATTCTCACGCGTAAAGCACAAACAGAGAGAAGATTGTTATCTTTACTTTTAATTTTGTTTATTCTTTATTGTCTAAACCTAAATAATGAAAATGATTATTGCTTAAATGATTATAATGAATCATTATATAGTCATGTACAAATGTCTTATTATAATTAAAGCTATGCGTACTAGAAAGATTTAGTAAAGAAAAACCTTCTGTCAAAAAAAAAGTAAAGAAAAGCCAATGAAGAGTAAAATGAGGATACAAAACAGAGACATAAAAAGCTTAATATAATATTGCAAGGCTAAGTTTTTTTAACTTACATTTTCTACCTATTTAGAAATAATCAGTGACTGAACCCACAACAGTAAACTTTAAACAACAATATTATACAATGGATGCACAGAGTAATCACATGGTTTGTATGAAATAAATGTACAAAATAATTATATCTTAAAACTCTAGTTACATTAAACATCCCTTCTAATTTTAGAGATTGAATTAAAAAGTACTAGGCAGCGATAATGGTTATCGATCAGCATAATGAAAATATAACATGAGTTTCTTTGCCAGTTTATTTTCATGGAGCATAATACTTACATGTTGTTGTATTAAAGAAACCACATTCGCATTCTATTAAGAAGAAGAAAAAAGAAAGAAAAAAAAAACACATTTTTTACCTTAAAATTAAGGCCAACGTGAAGCTCATAACAGAAACTTGGGTGTACATTGCAGTTGCTACAATAGCCGATGTTTTTTTTATCCATAGCAAGTACAAATTATGGTCACTCATTCGCATGTCCATTGTTAAATTAAACATTTAAATTAAATAAAAACGTATTCAATTAATTAATAATCCAATGTGTTCAATTATTCAACAGTAAGTAATGACAAAATTATTACCCTAAGAAACTAAGGGCTAATATCTTCTAGAATATTGAAAGAGTCATTTTTTTGGTTCCTTGTATTCATCCTTTAAAGTCTTGCATTTTTTATAAATAGAAAGAAAACAACTCGTTAGATTTCAAAATTTCATTCACACAAAGTAAAGGTAAAAGTAAAACATAGTTTTAGAAAAGGACTTTGTCAATATATACCTCCACTCGAAGTAATAAGTAAGGAGCGCCATGGTAAGGAAACATACAAGGTTTTGGTAAACCACAACCACGTAGCTGCTCATCTTATGGCTTAACGCCAGTTTGGTCACCACATTCATAATTACAATAAATATTTTCAATATTATTACATATATGAGTAGTCTTGAACTAACAAAACAATTTTACTTCACCATATCTGCATATAAAATATCCAAAAAAACTTACATTAGCCAATGTTTTTTTTCTAAAAAAACCAAACAAATTTAAACAAAAGCTAAAGTTTGGTATTGAATTTTTCAAAAAAAAAATCAACTTAAATATTTATTTTAAACAAGCAAAATATCACATCTAGAGGATTATATATACCTCCACTCGAAGTAATAAGCAAGATGTGTCATGGTAAAGAATCCTACAAAATTTTGATAAACCACGAACACGCAACTCCTCATCTTATAACTTAACGTTAGTTTGACCATCAGTCACCACATTCATAGTGCAAATAATATTTTTCCGGGGTGCCAACTTAGTTGGGATGTCGGTGTTGTCTCTTGACCCTGCAAAACAATTTTGTTTCACCATATCTGCGTATAATATATCTAAAATAAAACCTATATTAGCCAATGTTACTTTTTTTTAAAACCAAACAAATTTAAACAAAAACTAAAGTTTGGTATTGAATCTTTCACAGAAAAATCAACCTAAATATTTATTTTAAACAAGCAAAATATCATATCTAGAAACATTACAATTAGAAATGATTATCCATAGACAAAATGGATGTTCAATGATTGGTAAATACTTGCACACATCACATTAGTATCCACCGTCGTTAAATAACATACAACAAAACTAAGTCAAACTTCATAGGTAAAATTTGCACATAATTATACTTGCTACAAATATATGAATGGATGATGAAACAACTCGCATTAATTATTCGTAGACAAAAATATGTTACACAATTGTACTTGCTCCAAATAAGTGACATATATATATATATATATATATATATAGAAACCATATAATTCAGAAGTCCTAGCTCAACTGGTAAAATGCCAAAATTGTTAGGCCGGATGTCATGACCAGGGTTCGAACCCTGGTACCTCCACTTGTGTGTGTGAGTTTATAATGGCTTTACCATTTCTTCTATCTACCAAAAAAAA
>Ga0228710_1000963_pt1 | contig 41112 bp, 36 predicted proteins | sample MedpolnodulmetaG_FD_177995 | JGI IMG/M metagenome (GOLD analysis project Ga0228710, IMG submission 177995) | Root nodule microbial communities from Medicago polymorpha collected in Santa Monica, California, United States - pink nodules | ecosystem: Host-associated > Plants > Roots > Nodule... | reverse complement strand
GATTGAATCTCTTAATATTTATTAATTTAATTGGTTTTAAAAGAAAGAATAAATCTCTGTCGTTGGTTACAACTTACGCCACATGTCGTTCCGCGAGCCAACGAAATGTCGATCCGCATTTCCTTTGAAAATGGAGAGGATCAGGACGCACGAGGACAATATATAATACTAATTGTGTGTGAAACTCAAAATGAGTTCCGTAAAAGGTGACCACTATTTGAGATGCTCTTAGGAAGCAAACAAACCTTTACCACCTACAGCAACATATATTTAATTTTTTTTTTTTTTAAGAAAGCAACATATATTTAATTAATTTTACGGATATGTATTTTTTTGAGTTTTTTTTTATGCAATTTTGTTCGGGAGTTTAACATGAATTCAATAAGGTATGCCAGGTCATTACTTTCAATTAATTATTTTTTAAATAATTTAGTGGCTAGACTCACGCACATCTTAGGTGTTGAGAAAAAGTGGAGAATTTGAAGACCGAACCTCAACTCCAAATATCAATGTCTTAGTAACTACCGGTTAAACTATATAATGTGGTAACACATTATTTTATTTGATGCACATGTGAAACTTTTTTACACTAATATCTTATATAATCAAACACTTTTTTTAGTTAAGTGTACACACACATACATACATTGCTAAGGCCTGTACTGCTTCTGGTGATGCCTTGAGAGTCAGGGAACTTCATGATGATCCCTCATCAAGAAGTTGTGTCTTCGAATGGAGTTCTAACGACATATTTCACAAACAGAGTGGTTCCTTGGACCCTAGTTTCAGCAACTTTCTCACCTCACCATCTGATAATGGAAGCTACTTTGTTGGAGGCTACAGCTCCGGCAACCACCGACACTGTAAGCAACTCGGAACCTTCTCTCATCTCAACTCATCGTGCCAGCGTCGCCACTATAGCTGATATTTAACAACAATGCTATTTGATTGATTAAACTTAATAATTTTTTTTCTACTTGATTAATTTAATCGCAGCAATACACCTAGAACTGACTTAAGTATCTTGCTTCAAAGAAGACAGAGGGGAATAATCCCTATCCACACAAATTCTCTGTGTCTATGACTATTCTTCAATACATTGATAAATATCAAGGGTTAAGTAATGGAGAGCACCTTGAAGACGTGTCTGTATCTTTGGCTGGTTCGTAGTCTCCAGTTTCTATTTCAACATTTTTGTTTGTGGTCTCTTGTGTTGTTGCTGACTTACTGTATATGTTGATGGTAATTGTCTTTCTGCGTGTTAGGCCGAATTATGAACAAAGACTCTTCGGATACAAAGCTTGTCTTTTATGACCTCAAGAGTGGCGTCAAGGCTATCGCCGATGCACGGTACATTATGTTGCCACGTTCTGTGGCATCCCTTTGACTTCTTAGCTTGATGTTTGACTAACATGTTTTATCTCTGGGATGCAGGATATCCGACTTCGATGCGGTTGAATTTTGCAAATTCCAATCTACTGTGGAACGAGGTGACACTGTTGGTGTCATTGGATTTCCAGGTTTAAGATGTTACAATGTTTTAGTTGCTTAAATAATCAAATATGTTCTTTCTTCTTATTTCATTTCCCTTTTTGAGCTGTCTTTCTTGGATTTGACTCCTCTAAAGTGAGGGGTGTGATAGTATGACATTATAAGTTAATAACTACGTATTGGAAAATCAATGGTTAGATTTTAAGTTCTTCATAGTTTGTTATATATGTGCTTGTATTTTAGCACAATCTTAACAGTTGATTTTCCAATCAACGGTACTTTATCCTCTAAAGTGTACCCTCCTCATTTTAGGAGCCAAATCCGTCTTCCTTTCGCATAAATTCGGTGTCCCTTGTCCTATCCTATCACTTTGATAATTAGTACTTGCAATGAGGAGAATAATTCTTTCTGAATATGTTTTGAGCCTGTTATTCCCTTGTTCAATTGTCCAGGGAAAAGTGAGGAAGGAGATCTTAGTATTTTCCCCAAGACCTTTACAGTTCTGTCTCATTGTCTGCACTTGATGCCCGATCAAAAGTCTACTGCTGCTGCTGCCAATAATGCAAATTTGATGGTGAACATAATTTCTTTTGGTGTTTGATACTACTTTGATATTCATACATGGTGACATCCTTATTTCATAATTTATCTGTAGAGAAATCCGTGGGTACCAGGAATCCTGAAACATACATTTTGAAGGATCAGGTATTATTAGTATGAAAAGTACTTGGATGATTTCTTTCATTGCTGTTGTTTGTTTATAAAAATGGAAACATGTTTTACTGAGAAAATGTTAGTGTGCAATAGCATGCAGTATACCTTCCTTTTTTTATGGCTAGGGGTGGGGGTTAGAAATGGATTGATATAGACAATTATTAGGCATTTTCTATCACTATTTTGTTGTATGATTGGCATTCATTTTTCTAATTACTTTGCAAAAATAGAGGTACTGCATTCATTATGACTTAAGCTGCGCAAGCATTCTCTTATAAGAATAAGAATATGGTGTGTTCTGATCTGAGATGTGAAGTTGGGGAGAAGGGATTTGATGTCCTCTGTCCTTTTTCTTTCTATAAATTATATCACCCATTGCCCATCTATTAACAGTGGTCTCTTTTCTTATTGAAACGTAATTGGATTTGATATTGAATTCTGATATTCGAGAAATATTCCACACTAGAAATAAAATCATTTCTTACATCCAGAGGCACCTTGATGACCTTGATTTTATGGAGGTTTGATCTCTGTCTAAGTATTCTGATGCCAGTTGCTTATACTATCTTCCATTTGCTGGTGGAGCAGCAGCTCGCCCATTTGTAACTCACCACATTGAACTTGACTTGAAGTTATTCATGAGAATTGCTACAGAACTTTATCTCAAGCAGCTGGTTGTTGGTGGGCTGGAACGTGTTTATGAAATTGGTAAACAATTTAGAAATGAGGGTATAGACATGACACACAATCCCGATCGAGTTCACTACATGTGAGTTTTATATGGCTTATAATGACTACAATGACCTAATGTTGAGAACAGAGAAAATGTTGAGTGATAAGAATTATTAAGGTCTATTGATTCTATATTTGATTTTATCTTCTTCAGGCCATGATATTAATCTCATTACGTGGCAAATTTCAAATAGGTATGGTTCGCGAACTCACAAAGGGAAGCTATAAAATCAAATATCATGCAAATGGGGTTGATAAAGGTCCTACTGAAATAGACTTCACTCCACCCTTCAGGTGCCGTGCATGCAAATTTGTCACTCATCAACTGTGATTATAAAATCTATTGTATTTTGGCATGACTCATTTGTATTTATGATTGAGGAACTAGAGAGTATGGCAGGACTTAGTCTTGGCCAGTGAGGAAGCTAATCAATATCTGAAGAATGCATGCTTGAAGTAGGACATCAAATGCGCTCCCCCTCAAACCACTACTCGATCGATTGTTGGATAAAGTAATGTACAATCTGTTTCTTTGTTGGCTATAATTTCGTTGGCATGGTTTTCAGTTGCTCAACAGATATTATTGAACATAAAAATAGTTCAGAAATTGGATTACAATGTGATCTGATCTGCTTTGCATAGAATTATGGGACATTCTTAACTCACAATATTAGTCATTTGATTAGTAAGCTGTGGCTAATGATTCTATGTTTGGTCATTCATCATAAATCATCCCGAACGTTTTGAATTGTTCGTCAATAAGCATGAAGTAAGTTAATGAAACTCAGGTTATTATTATTAAAAGCAAGTTAACAACTTTTTGATTCTTGTCACTGTTTTTCTGTTAATTTCCAGCTTTGCAATGCATATACTGAATTGAATGATCCAGTAGTACAACGTCAGAGATTTGCCGAACAACTCAAGGTATGATGTAAAGATTAGCGTACTAAATTAATTCTGTGCTCTAATTGTTTGATATTGTTTTTAAGATATAGTGACTGTGTAATGTTTTTTTTTCTTCATATCAATCCAAACAAATCGTTATATGGTATCACTTTAATTTGCTTATTTTAGTTCTAAAACAATTTCCAAAAATATTTAGAAAATTGCTTTTCTTTCTGACATTGATAACTTCCAATGACACAAGAAAATTATCCAAAAGCTCTTAACGGAAGTTAACTACCGTTGGTTTAACCGGCATCAGTTAACTGTCGGTGGTGTCGTAACATATTCAAGTCAGAACCTAGCTTCCAGCCACTTTTTCATCACTCACTCTCTCTCTAAAAAAAAGCTCTACCAAATTATCCAAAAAAAGTTCCATTAAATAACAAGTAAGTTATCACTTATGCTATTGTCATAAATTTTAGTTAGTATATATGTTTATATGTTTATAATTTTAGTTGTAGTTTAATTTTTAAATTTTGATTTTTTTTTAATATAGTTATGTTGTAGATCTGAAATGCTATTAACGAATATTATGAATACTTGTTATAATGGAGTTATATTGCTTAAATTTTTTTTTTCTTTTCGAATTTTATAATTTTTTTAGGGTTTATTAAGGATTTATGTAAAATTTTCACTACAAGTGTCTGATGAAATGTTTGAATGAGTTTTTCATTGATTATTTTTAATTTCTTATTGTGTAGATTTGAAACAATGGTCGGGTGGATCGACGTTCATGCACAAATCAACGGCGGAGAACCTCAGAGGTTGAAGGTTCGGTGCCTTGGTGTAACGTTAAGAGGTCTCAAGGATCAACTTAATGAATTCAACCAAGTAATCAACCCCAGAGATACAAGGAGGGTGAAATACGTTCGGTATAAACGTCCAACACTCGACGAGGGGAGAATATCGTTCACTTAAGTGGAATTAACGAACGACGAAAACGTGAAGAACATGTTTTGGGAGCACAACATGTTCCAGTGGATCGATATGCGGGTAACGTTGCTGAGATCAACTGAAGATATTATCAACATTCTGATTCCGCCAGAAGATCGTGATTAGGTAGGGAATGCACCTTCCAACTACAACAATTGTCTTCCTTTGAGTGGGGTAATTCAAACTTGTTAAACGGCGGGATTCAAGCATTTGTCCGACATTTCTATTGTTCCTTTCAAAAGATTAAATTCTTGTTGTTAGGCCGGTTTAAATGAAGGTATTGAAGTGTCAAGGAATGCACCTCATTCTTTTGACACTTAAATACCATTATTTAAATCAAGCCCAACAAGAATTTAATCTTTTGAATGGAACAATAGAAATGCCGGATGGATGCTTGAGTCCTGCTGTTTAGCAAGTTTGAATTTACCCCATTCATAGGTAAGATAATTGTTGTAGTTGGAAGGTACATTCCCGAATGTAATGTAATGACTCGTCTATATAAGTTAGGAACATGTATTATTGAGTATCAACTATATAAGTTATGATATCAAATTCCTTCGTATAAGATTTAATCAGTCTTTATTAGAATACACAATTTTTATTTGAATTCACGTTAGATTTAATCATTCTTTATTCGAAGACGCAATTTTTAATTGAAATTATTCAAAACGCGATTTTTATTCAAAATACCATAATGTCAAGCAAAATGTGCGCGACATATAAAAAAATCATAAAAAAAGATCCAATTACAATTAGGCATTAGAAGTCATTACATTCATTCATCTTCCTCATCACACAAGTCAATCGGGTTGCCCGCTACAGTCCATGGGGCACCTGCTTTTGGTTGAGGACCAAAATCGCATGTCCTCCCGCTCCTTCTCAACCTCAACTGATTGTACACCAGCACCTTCGAATCCTTCTTTTTTACAGAACCATCACATGTGATTCCGTGCCAAATCATAAGTGACTTTTCTTTCTTCTTGTCATCACCCTCCTTTTCCTTCGAGGCTGCAAGGTTGATATTTTTCCCTACATTTGATTTCAGGAACTTGAGGAATTCAAGATGATCAGAAAACCAAATCATATGAAAATATTTTTTAAAAACCAAATAAACAGTGAACAAAAGATTTTTTTTGGGAATAAAACAGTGGACAGTAGGATAGTTACTTATATCGCACACAAGCCTAGTTCAAATAGTTTTTTTTAAAATGACAAATGTTAATAGTAATTTTGTTAAATTAACATTTACCACTTCGCTCGGATTTTATTTTTCCCTTGGTTTAAAGGAGTTAAGCTACCCAACCCCTCACCGGTTCAAATAGCTACTGCCAGGGTGCCTTTAGTTCGATTTATGTTCTTAGTGCATACTGTTTTCTAAACAAATTACTGGTCAATATTCTTGACCAAAACTGGTCATTCTTTGTAAATAAATAAATAAATGATTATAGGTATGTTTGTTCTTTTGAAATTGACACGAGGTCTTTCCCCGATTTTTATTTCTTTTCATACATGAATTTCATTCTATTTAAGATTTTAAAATTGAGAAAATATTATTGTAAAAAAAGATTTTAAAAATGAGAGAATGTTTCACACTATTATTCTTCCGGTAGAAATTACTAGGTGGCCAATACTTTTTCAGTCAATAACTTTAAGAACAAGTTGATTGAATAATGTGAAAACTCTCAAATAAGGAACCTACAATACAAATGCAAATATGAATGAGAGGTACTAACTACTAAGGTAAGGAATGGTTGAATGGGAACAGTAACAAAGATAATTACGCATACTATTGTCCTTGGTGCTCAGCTCATAAGGTCCAGTCAGCGGTCTCCCATTTATTGTAGTCAAATAATGAAAAATTCTGATTTGTGGTTGGTGAAGTATTCCCATGCTAACAATTCGTATCAAATAGTGAATAGACAAATTGATTCTCGAAATTATAAGCCTTAGTCTAAAAGTAGTTTCTTATTTTTGTGTAAGGCAACATGTATGTGGCTTGTTGACTTCATGATTATCATCCCCTTTCAAAAAATTACCATCAATGACGTTTCATCATAGACTAATTTGTTAAGGGTAATTAGACTCTGCACGATTGTAATTACCGAAAATTTTGTCAGTGAGATGACGTGAATTTCATAAGACAAATAAATGATGTTAATGTTAGATGTTAGATCAACATGAGATAGATCAACATGAAATAATGTTATATAACCCACTTGGGTTTGCCTGGTGGTATTGACCGTATTGGCCTGAGATCTTGGAATGTGTTTTTTCTGAAGATCTCAGGTTCGTATTGACCGTTTTGAATGATATTTTAAAATTTAACAATTTAAATTTAATCACAATATAACTTAACAATTTAACCGTTTTGAATGATATTTTAAAATTTTGGGTATGTATTGATCAATTGAATCGTTTTTATTATTTTGATCGATGTTTATAATTGCAATGATCAATTAATTTATTAACTCTATTCATATAAAAATTAAGGTCTAATTTAAATAATATTATTTTTGGTTCAAGTAAAGGTGGTTATGTGGTACATTGACTTTGAATAAGTTAAATGTTAGCTATATAAAAAATGTGACTCGTATACCTAATATCATTTTAAGTTAAGATGTGACGTCTTCCTCTATTAGAATACACAATGATACTTTTTGTGTACCATACAAAAAGCAATTGTTACCTTTGGTAGGCAGTTTCAGCGGTGATATACAAAATTAACATTTCACCCATAATCTTTTTAGTGCTATATTACTGGCTACCCCAAAAGTTTTGATTATTATGCAAGATGCCATGAATAAAACCTTAGGCACACAACGAGAAAGGAGACTTGAATTGGAAACAAGAAAAGTTTGGAGTCTTAAATCAAGTTCATCCTTTTTTTTGTTTTTGCAGATTGAGTTCATTACACTATCTTATCTTCAACTTAATTTTTACTAAATATTTAATGTTAAAATATGCTCATCCCTTTCATCTTTCTCCTTTGCCTCTAATTCCCAGATCCAGCCACAAGTCCAGAAAGAATGGCTCACAAACACACAACATCATTCATCATCAATTTACAAGATTCATCATCGCGCTCTCTGAAGAGAACTCCCCCTTGCGACAACTATCTCAAACGACGTTGTCACAAATCTTAGCATATCTCATTCTCGTTGTGGTGATTGTTTCTGCGATCATTGTTCATGCTCCGATCGCGGTGGCTGTTCTTACAATTACAAAGACGTTAGATGCCAATACTGGAAACCATAACCAGAGAAAATCTGAAAGAGCGGCGAAGATCGTTAACCTCTGAATCTCAATCTTTTATGAGTCTGGGAAAAGGTTCAAGATGAAGTGTATAAGGATGACAAAACTCCAGTTCTAATTCTAAAAAAAATGGTGATATATACTAATTATTTTTTCTTCATAATTACTCGGTTCCTAAACAATACTTTTATTTTGCGTCAATTATTTTACATTAAAAAAATTAATACACTTAAAAGTATTAAATATAATTAGAACTATTTTCCGGTAATTATTACTCTTGATAGTACTTCAATATTATTTTTTTTATGAAATAATTTTTTTCATAAATGTATCACTGCAATTCTATTGTTGTTGGACACCATACTTGCAAATACCAACAATTAAACACCAAACCTACTAAACAAGTACTCATTCTTCAATCTTAGCCATCAAGTTGTTTAATAATATATCAATGGTGAAAAATACATTTTTGTTTGGTACACAAAAAGTTTCACTTGTGCATCTTAAATGCCACCGTTTCTTTGTCATTCCAAAAATTTGGTCAAATGTATATGCTAAACTTGATTCAGCCACCATAGTTTTGTATAGGACGAGCTCGTGGAAAATAAGTTCGTATAATAAATAAAATCTATTGACCTTTTTCTTTTGACTACAATGAATAAAATGTATGCCTTGGCTCATGACAGGTTCAGCTGCCACTCCTTTCTTTTCCGTATAATGTCTGTCGTTGTATATCGATTCAATTTATGATTGGATTATACCATGATGATGGCAACAATAACAACGATATATAATATTTTTGGTCTGGGTAAAACTAGCAAACTTGATATGAAATTCTAGTTCTTCATCAAAGATATGAAAGTACTGAATTCAGTCCCTACCCTCAACTAACGTGGAAGTGTAGAAATGTCTTGTAATAAAGTCCACATAATCATGCACATGTGGCCGGTCAATTGTCCAACTGCCATGTCATTTCCCCACATAACCCTAAACCTTTCCCATTTTTCTCTCTCGCCTCCCCCACCTAATATTTTGTGCATTTCTCCTAGTAATTAATTTTTTTTATCCAACTACAAAGAAATATAATATTTTAAAACTATCCCCACGTTTTATTCTACTCATTTTAAACTTTATAAGACTACTAGATTTTCTTTTTTTCTTGACTAAATTATATAAGACTACAAGTTAAAAACAAATAAAAGGAATAATATAAATCGTTAGTGTAAACTAATTTTAGTCTAATAAAAATATAGTATTTCATAATTATCTTTAAAAAAAATTATTGCAAAATAAGCTTATATGACAAGATGATGGATTTCCTTTGGATTACATAAAAATAATTTCTATAGTTAACGCATAACCATTAAACTCTTTTTTTTAAGAAAACATAACCATTAAACTTTTAAAATATTCATTCTTCAAGTCTTATTATATCACTCAATCTTTTTGTTTAACCATATAATCCATTTCAAGTTTTTCGCACGAGTTTCCGCGAGATGCAAAAAAGTAAGGAAAACACGATTAGGCCGTCACAATGGAAAAGAAGTGTAAAAGGGTAAAATTTTACTTGATTTGATTAATTTTTCTTTTGACTATAATTAGATGGCATTTTTTCCTATGCTTTTAATGTCATTGTACATCCGTTGAATTTATGATTGGATTCAATAAATCATATATACCATTTGACACATTATCACAATTATTCCTAGGGTTGAAAATCAAGTGGACCCTATATCCACAATGATAGCTAGTTGTATCTAGTTGTGCTTCAATGGATGTTGATCATGGGTTTTGGCATTGCTTCATACAAATTGAGTGGTCTAGTGGAAAGTAGGAGAAAAGGAATATGGATTTGGGTAGTGGATTATCTAAATGGCGTTATTATTGAGCTTTGGAAAAAAATATATGAGAGAAGAATATGGCCACTTGGAAAAGTAGATGCTATTTGCTTCTCACTTTCCGCAAAATTTTCAAATTCGTAGATATTCAAAGTATCAAATTAATAGAAAACCGATTATCTTCAACTACTACATCTTACTTTTCTTTGGCCTCAATTTCTTTTCCTATATCCTAAATTATAAACCATTTATAGTTCCATACCGGAATGTTGGAATCTTCTAAAATCCAAAGAGGGCAATGACATGACTCCAATGGGGGATAGGTATAGAAAAGGAAATTAGTGCGTACACAATCACCTTGGATTCCTAACTATTGGACGTGCTTTGTTTTTTAGAGGCAACAATTCCTTTTAGGTTTTCCTTTCTCTTTCATTCTTTATTTTTGTAGGGAATATTAATAAAAATGCCTATAGTTAAGGTAATATTAATTTTAGGTAACATTATCGCCCTTTATTTTATTTTTTACCGATTTAATCATGTGTTATAAAGTGTCAATATTATATCATTTTTTATGGGATTCTTTCAATGAAATCTAGGTTTCGATGTTTGTATGTTGAAGGTTTAGGGTTGTTTATGAGTATGATGAGTTTTTGATAAATTTTTGCTTTTGTTTTTAATAAAAAAGGATAACAATGTTGATATTTCTTTTAGAATTAAGTTAAGGGACAAGTTATTTAATTTTGCTTTTTTTTTTCTTCTAACTTTCCATTGCAAATTATTTCTCTTTCAATTTTGAGCATTTTTTAGAAGATACTGCAACATTTTACATTCCGAGGGTGAATGACCAATTGATTTACACCATTCAAGACCCGATTTGCCTTCTACTTTTGAGATCATCATGCTAGAAACTGGCTGTGAGGGATTCACAAATGTTATTATAATAATAACCGAAAACTTAGGTTAAGGTCTTTGTTTGAGAAAGGTGGACAGAAGAATAAGGTGAAAGGGATGATGTTGAGATACAATGAAGCTAAAAAAAACAATTGGCGTGACAAAAACTATATAGGAGACATAAAAACCCTAAAATTTAGGTGAAACAAACCCAAGTAGTCAGTAGAGCCATAAAGCAAAAACTATAGGGTTGGTCATTCCCACTAAGGCAAAGCAAAAAAATAAAGAAACACGAACATGACATAGAGTCCGAAAGTTCAATATTTGTTTTAGCGTATGTGGCTCTTGGAAAGAAGAAATTAAAATGCTCTCCTCCTCGATGAAATATTTGTAGTGTCGATCGAATAAAATTATATTTTTTTCGTCTTAAAATAACCAAGTCAATTGTAAAAAAAAAAAAAACTGTTTTAAAATAATTAAACTCATAATATTAATTATAATTCTAATTAATATTACTTTTATCATTCTTAATTTAATACATTTTATTTTGTATTTATAATAATGGAGAATGCACATTTGACAAGACACTTAAAATCATTTTTCTCTTTCTTTCATATATATATTTTTTAAGATGCTTGTGAAATGAACAAAAATTTAGTTATTATAAGACGCATGGAGTAGATTGTTAGTAGAAATGTTTTTTATACCGTGAATCAACCACAATGGTCAAATACTCAAATCATTATAACCGTTTGATTTTGATCACAATTGTAAATTTGTAACTGTTGCTGAATTATGTGTCATTGGTTAATTTTGGTTGACAATCACATAACGGAAGACAACAAGAGATGAATTATTCAAGTGGACCATCATATATCCACAAAGTTTTGCATTCGAGAGTTCCGAACATTTGTTTTTTGCTAAAGGATCTTGTCATTAATTTACAGGGTTAATTAAGTTTTTAGTCCCTATAAATATTCATAGTTTTGTTTTTAGTCCCTACAAAATAAAATCACACTTTTTAGTCTCTGTAAAATTTTCCATCAGCATTTTTAGTCCCTAATAAATTTTTTCATCAGCACTTTTAGTCCCTGTAAAAAAAATTCATCAACAGTTTTGGTCCCTAAAATGCTTAAGGAAAATGTCACAGGAACTAAAAAGTGTGATTTTATTTTGTAGGGACTAAAAACAAAACTGTGAATATTTATAGGGACTAAAATCTAAATTAACCCTAAATTATATAAGAGGTCCTAAGTTATTTAGTTATAATAAATTGGTTTTTTTATGTTTTTTTTTATACCACTTAGATCTTTCGAATTATTTAACTATAACAATTTAGGAAGTTTAAATCTTAAAAATGTAAGTTATTCGAGGTTTTAAAATTACAATTAAATAATTTAAAGGATTTAAGTAATACGAAAAAACTTAAAAGACTAACCTATAACTTAAGAGACGTAAGTGGTGCAAAAAAAAGTTAAAAGATCAACTTATTATAATTAAATAACTTAAAAGATTTATGATGTAATTTAGCCTTTGTTTTTCAATTTTCCTTCCGATAGCAAGGTTTTTTTTTTTAATGGCCTTCGGTTAGCAAGGTGTGGACTTGTATTTGTTGGGCACCAATTAGCAATAGGAAAATGCAAGCATTGCATTTTTAATTTTTATTGGTAGTTTAACGTTGGTATATCAAGGGTGAGTAATATGTCTCACATTGGATGGAAAAACGAATGTTAAACACTTTATAAGTTAGATGATCTATTAACTAACTAATTATGTCTTGAGTTTTATGGCAAAAGTATGATAAGACCCAAAGTGATGATCCCCTGGACCCCTTCATGACCTAACATTGGTATATGTTCGACAAAGGTTCGACCGACTCCTTGTGTCGTAAGTCTTCCTAATCAAGGTTGTTCAGGCGACATATCCCGTTGAATGTGGCAATGACGGTACAAATAGAAGTTGATGAAAAAACTTCTGTTTGAGGGGGCATACCCATGAAGAATAGATGGACTCACTCGAAGGAGAGATTAGTGAGAGGACCTATAAACCTAATGCCTTAAGGTTTTTGGTAAAAGTGTGATGTCTCTTTCACTTGTATAAATGTTCGATACCCGATGTGATGATCCCTCTAGACCCCCCTCATGAGTCATGACATAACAGTGGTATCAGAGTTGAGGTTTGAAAGGAGTTCAATCAACTCCTTTTGTCAAAAGTCTTCATGAGCAAGGGTGTTCAGGCAGCGTATCCCGTTTATTGCAGCTACGACGATACATGTAGAAGTGGATGAAAAGCTTTTGTTTGAGGGGGCATACGACATATCCATGAAGAATGAATGGACTCACACTCAATGGAGAGATTAGTGAGAAAACCCATAAATTCAATGTTTTAAGTGTAGCGTCTCTCTCACTTGTATGATTGTTCGAGATCCGATGTGATGATCCCTCAGACCCCCTCATGACCTAAAACTTCTTCCCTTAGATTGTATGGAATGTTCCTGGGATTATCATCGTAAAGGTGCATGTACCCTCTCCCTTTGTACTCCTTGTAATTAAAAAAAAACACTTTTAAAATTACACGCATGGTTGATCGAAAGATGTGTTTGTATATGGAGCATGCAACTCATTTAAAGATTATAAGATATGACTTTGTTAGGGATATTCTTTTTTATATATTCAGGTGGGTGGGAGTGTCAGTGAAGAAGGAGACCCCTGTGAACTTCCTGAATGACTCGCTAGATAGAAGATTGACACTTAGGTCTGCAGATGTTATGGTGTACGGATGAGTAGGAGGAAAACATGCAAGTGCGGACTTGACCTGGGGTTTCACTACTCGTGGGATTAGGGATCGGGTTTTTTACGGTATGACATGCAACCCTAAAAGTTGCGTCAAACAAAGTGGTCAAACATAAGAAAGCGTGTTTTGACAATCAAAATGCTTTTATATAATGATTTTTATATATATAAAAAAAATGATATAGGAACGATGCTTTTGTACCATTTCCTTTCGACACTTTTGCCTTCCTAACATCAGAGGTTGTTGCCCTTCTACATAGAGTTCAAAGGATCATGCACATCAATGTCTATGTCCATGAATGTTGTGTTTACGATGATTGATTTTACTATCCAAAAAGGTCTAGCGGCGCAGCTTATTGCATGTTTGTCATCTATTCATGTGTAATTAATCATTGATATATAATAGTAATAAAAAAAATTTAATCCAAAAAAAAAACTATACTACTTTTTTTATATAAAAAAAAAAAAGAAAAAACTTCTACTACTATCAAACTATACTAAAAACTTCTAAAATTACACATTATTTGATCGATAACAATCAGACTGTGTGAATATGATTGTGTGTGATCTAAAAATCACTTTTACCTCAATTGCTTCATTAAAACCACACCTATGTGATTTATGAATCAATATCGAAGGAAAAAAAAGTTTTTTCTCTAATTTCAATGGATAAATCTACAAAGAAAAATTATGTTTTTTTTTCCTTAACAATGATAAACAGACCCATCTAAATTTCCTTAGTATAGTTTGATAGTAGTAGAAGTTTTTTCTTTTTTTTTTTATATAAAAAAAGTAGTATAGTTTTTTTTTTGGATTAAATTTTATTTATTCAACATTTTAACTTTTCCTTATCTTTCTCTTCCTATCATATCTATCACATCATTATATTTTTGGCTTAAATGCATTTGTGACCCCTTAACTTTTAAAAATTATGATTTTGGGCTGCTAACAAAAAAAAATAACAATTTTACCTCTTAATTTTACAAAACGTTGCAAAGTTGTTAAGAAGACGCCACATGTCCAAAAATAGGGAGGCAAAATCACAACTTTTTGTAAAGATAATGGACCAAAATATCTTATTTTCCTAAAGATAGAGGGTCAAAAGAGTATATTTCGCCAAAATTAGAGGGTCAAAAAGAATATTTCCATAAAGATCGAGGTCAAGTTTTTATTTTCAAAATCACAGCGTTTTAAAACATAAAGGGGAAAAATTGCATTTAAGCATATATTTTTCTGTTTCTATATCTTTGTTTAAATGTATATACACTACATCAAGTATAAATTAAACATTTTTTTTTAAAACGCTAACGAGTGTTATAAAGTCTTACATGTTTAAAAACTTAAAGTATAAACTATATTTTAAAAATTGTATATTTAACAGATATCGAAATATTTTCCTTCAAAAAAAAACATATGTCGAAATATTTAAAACTAATTTTTCTACAAAAAAACTTAGTAATTGTTTTCTTTTTTAAATATTAAAATTATATCAACGTATTAAAAATTGTATACGCATATAGTTTAAAATATTAAAAAAGCAATTGAATGGAGGATATACTTCAATAGACACTTTTTCTTTTGAAAATTGTTGTTCACACATTTGAGAAGGCTGAGAAACACATGTAAAATACGAAATTGTCCTTCGACAGTTAACTGCCGAGGATTTCCTAAACCAGCTGCAGTCAACTGCCGAGGAAAACCTCGATAGTTAACTGCCAAAAAAACAATTATGCAGACAGTGGGTTCTACATAATTGTAAACATTTCCAAGCCATTTTTTCGGCCAGTTTTTACCTATAATTAAACCAGAACATTTCCAAATGCAATATTCTCATACGACATTTAAACTCAGTGATAAACAAAAAAAATACAATATTTTTTACAATTGTCCATAATTAAATCAAACCAACATTTGGTTCAAATTACACAAAGGTTCGAAATTCATCAAAACGTTACATAATGTCCATAATTAAGTGTCCATAATTAAACAACACATTACAATCTTCTTGTCGTCCTCCTTTAATCTACCGGCAAGAATGTGTCCTTCTAAATCCGGCTTCATCGCATGGTTGTGAACTCCATTAAGAATGTCCAATCCCCATTCATGTGTTTGCCTACTAAGATATGCACTAACCATGAACACGCACCCACATTTTCTTAAGCTCGTTGTCGCATGCTTCGGTTTTTTTTCCGACACTTTGTGAGCTCCACTCCTTTCACACACTAGGCACAACATTGGACTGACCAAGCTTGATCTTTGTGTAACAATTGTAAATCCCGCCTTATTTGCTTGACGACGTGCCCACTCAAACAATTCTTCTCTATCTTTCCACTTAACGTCGTCTGAAAAAAAAACCTAACCGTGTCAACTTCGTGGGCATGAAGTGGGAGGACACTGGAGTCAACATTTTTAGAAGCTTCAACATGGACGGAAGCTCCATCAATGTTTGGTTTGGCTACAACCTTAGGCGGTTTGACATCTCCAAAAATTTCGACAAAATTTGGTTTTGTCTCTCCCGGATCATCTTCCGCGTTCTCTACCATTATTATAATAAAACAACACAAAAATATGAATTAACAACTAACTAATGCATAAACATCAATGCCATAATGAATTAAAACAAAAAAAAACAAAGGAAATTTTTTTTGAAAAATTGGCAATAGCTGCCTTTTTTTTGTTGTGAAAATTTTTTCACAAGTAATTCTTGGAGCTTAACTACCGAGGTTTTCCTCGGCAGTATACTACCGAAATATATCTTGGTAGTTAACTGCTGAGGTTTCCCATGACAGAGTTCTATGTAACTGACGTAAAAACCTATAATAAATGCAAAAAATCAACCGATTAAAATGCTCAATACCTGGTTTTTTACGTCAAAAGTGTGTTGATACCTCCTATGTTTGATGCTTCAATGATTTTGGAGCAAGATTTGATGGAAAAAAAATTGGATTTGGGGATTGGATGGAAAAGGAAAGAAAGTTGATGATGAAATAGTGTGTAGGGGGAGCATGTGACTGTTTCATCTGATGAAGCATTTTTCTTGGCAGTTAACTACCGAGGTTTTCCTCGACAGTTAACTACAGCCAGTTTTTGAAAATCTCGACAGTTAACTGCCGAGGGATAATTTTGTATTTTACATGTGTTTCTCAGCCTTCTCAAATGTGTGAGCAACAATTTTCAATTCTTTTTTACTATGAGTGGTAAAAAATGGGAGAAAATTGTTTGTAAGAACCATGGAACTCTCTTTGACTTTTGAAAAAAAATGGAGACTCAAAAGGACAGCCACCTCTTGCAATTTGCGGATCCATTCTTGGGTGGGGCACACTTGATTGGATTGTCGACCAACAAGATCATCCTTAGACTAATCGTTATAGGAAAAAATTAAAATATCAAGGTCAAAACGGATCCCAAATCAATTTGATTTTTTTATTTTATTTTATAAAATAGTTCTCTTTTTGACTCCATCCGTTTCTTTTTAAGTATCGTTTTAGAATTTTAACACAAAAATTTCTTTTTAAGTATCGTTTTAGAATTTTAACACAAAAATAACGAAGTGTATTTTTCACACTTAAAAAGGAACTTAGAACCTAGGGAGTATAAGACAAGATCAAATTGATAACTAAAAAGAGAGGTTCCGATTAAATTGATACTCTACTTTAATTTTTATCAAATGCTCGTAGATATTATTAGGAAAAAAAAACATAAAAACTGGAGAACATAAACCTAATCGAGTAAAACTACACAAGTGTGTAAGTCGGACCCAAATGGATGATACAAAAATTAAAACAATACACTAGTGAATCAACCTTTAGTTAATCTAAAACTAACTAAAGGTCTTTGATATGGTGATTGAACCCTCTGTCAACACGGAGGCGGTTCATGTACCATCAACTCCTTGCAACAATGGTAATAAGCTAAACAACCATTTCGAGCCTTATAGTCAAAATCAAACAAAGTGAATGGCGAATCTTAAATTGGCGAATGAATCGTTTGCTAACACAGAAACAATTCAAGATCCATCAACTCCCTGCACGACAGCAAACATTAATGAGTGGAGAGTAGATCCTACCTCCAACACGGTAATTGATGAATCCACATGCACCAACCATTCACTGCAATAATTCACAACAAATTAATAACCATTTATGTCCCAAAAGTCCAAATTCAATCACAACTGATCGAACCGGATTCCACAACGAATACTACCACCCAAAACACTGTCGTTGTGTCTGTCGACGAACCAAACCAGGAAAACTGCAAATCTCAACAGACCTGGAAGAATCAGAAATCAGCAGGCAGTGCATCAACACCATGACATGTCCACAGCGGCATAGAAACCAACCCAGCAATTTCAACATAAGCTTTCCTGAACCAACTCAAGATCCGACGCATCAAGACCCCACGACAAATCAAAAAATTGGCGGTGACCAAGGGAACCATCGTCGAGAGAAGAAATGCGAGCTGACCGGCGAACCATCGCCGAAAAGAGGCAGTATCAGGCTTCCTTGAAAAAAAAGTTGTCGTTCTGATTGCGTTGAAGGAGCAGCTGAACGATGCACAACCCATAAAGGGAAAGATCTCCAGATCCGCCACCATAGCACATGACTCCAGAGCCATCGACTACGATGCCGTCTGCGTAACTTGTCGGGGATCTGGAAATACTTTTTTTTATTTTTAAATAGCTTATTTTCTAGAAAATCATCCTTTAAAATAAAAGGTCATGTTAACCAATGTATTTGAAGCACTGGTTAAAGAATTAAATATATTCCCTCCAATCACATTTATAAGCAAAAAAAAATTATTCAGATTCATTGAATAACTGATGTATTAAACTATAATATAATTCAGATATATCAGTTATTCTTCTTCAAAAAGATACATCATCTATTCAATGAATATGAAAAATAATAATTGTTTATAAATGTGAGAGAGGGAGTAGTAGTATTACATTGGAAGTTATGATGTCAATTCCTCAAAAGTCAAAAAATTATTGTTTTCAATTATAAAAAAAAAATCTTTTTTGTCTTCCTTAATCGATGCATGAGACACTGGTTAACATTTTCCTAAATTAAATAAATGAGGAATTCATAGTTCTAATACTAACAACTTGATTCTATTTTGTTAAATTAATATAATACTTATTTTATTTTTGAAGAAAAATATTATTCCCTCCATCCCAAAATAATTTAGTTGGTTGAGTATTTCATACATACCAATGCACAATTATGATATTTAATTATTTATTAGCAAAAAATATAAAAAGTTGATATTTTTAAAATATTCATCGAAACAAATTGAACAATATAATGATAAAAAAATATCAAAATTTGTTATTTGAATAGTACATATGGTCAAACAATGCCAAATATTTTGGGGTGAGTGAGTATTACTTTTTTTTTTTTTTTTTTTTTTTTTTTTTTGTATCTCTCTTTAGTTATTGTCTTTAAAGATGTTCCAAAAGTATCCTTACATCGTAGATCATATGAATCTAATTGTTGAAACGGTGATGAAATTACATCTCTATCATAATTTGACGTTAAATAAGATTATAGTCCTTATAAATATATTATATTTATATTTAGTTTCTATTAAATAATTCTCTAACCAATGGTCTTTTTGATGAGTTTTTAGACAAGTTTAAAATATTATAAGAATCTCTCCTAAAAAATTTATGGTTTTAACAAAATATGAATTTAAATGCCAAAAACTTACAAATTTATATTTAATTCATCATTTGTTAAAAAATTCTAAACATTTACGAGAGATGTTCCTATAATTCATCATTTCATTTGTAGCACTAAACATGACAACATAACTTTATTTAAAATTTTGAATGATACACATAAATTGACTTAAAAACAGAGGTAAAAAAAATGTTGATCGAAAACATCTAAAAATCATCACTTGTCAAATAAATTAAAAACAAAATATGATATATTTATTGAGACCGAAAGCTTATTAAAACAATCATTTTTCATGCTGTGTAAATTGCCTCCCAAATGTGGAACTTTAAAAATCAAAACCAGGTTCTTTATCTAGAAAGTTATGTCAACAATTCTTCCAACACCATGTTGATTAAAAATGATTTTTTACTAATAATAAAATTCCGTAATTATTTAGTATAAAAAACATTTTTTCCGTTTATTAATGTGATTTAATTGAAAAGAAAACGATGAACTCTTGGCAAAGGATTTGAGTTTGGCATACGATTAGAATGTCTTTTTTTTACAAAAGGATTAGAATGTCTTTTATTCTCTTAATTTTAATTATGAATATAAGTTTTCTTTTTAAAAAAAAAATCTAGATACATTTATTTTTCAAAATATACTGATAATTTGTTATGTATTTCCTGATTTGACAATAATTAATATTGTTGTTTGACTTACACATTGACTAAAGAATAGTTTATGAATATATACTATTAATAAATTGCATTATTCTTCTTAATATATAGGTGAAAATTACAAACGATGTTTATTAATATGGATAAGAAATAGATGTAGTACGGTACAAATAACTATATTACTCAAGGAGAAAAAGTTTTTTTAAATAGAGAATTTTTTTGTGTTACCTCCGGTTTTCAGGAGAAAGAACTCAAATGATTCGAAGTTTGGTTAGGAGGTAACCAAAGTCTGATAAAAAATTATTTTACCAAAAATCAATTTTCTAAACAATTCGTTCTTGGTAGAGTTTATTAACTATTTGACATTGTTGTAAACAGAGAACTTTTGCTTCCACTACTAAAGGTTTTAATTTTAGAATAGTTGTTTTATTATTAGGAAAATGCTAAACAATGCATTTGCGACATTATTTAAGCACCCAAAAGTAGTAATTTTTACATTAAAAATTGCGTAGTTATGACTTTTACATGTGTTTGACTTGTATTTTTAAGATAGGATTTATTTTTGTGGGTTTCTTAAACAATGTTTTTGGACCACTTGTTAGAAAGAAAAAAAAACCTTTATTATTATTATTATTATTATTTACGGTAAGAATTGTTGTTGATTACATAGCTATCATTTTCAAACAAACAAAAAAAATCAGAGCTATCCTTGACTTGAGGATTAATTAATGTCATAATTATATGTCTTATTCTAAGAGAAATAAAGAAGTGATGTAGTGCTGAACCTGAACGGGGTGATGGCCTTTTAAAGAGAAGACCAATAATATGGATATACTTTTTAAAGGAAAAAATAATAAAAATGTCACATAAGTGATAGTAAGTCATAAGTTATTTATTATATTTTAGCAATGAAAACTATTCAATAGAGAATACTCCAGTATTATTTTTGTTAACAAATGTGAGTGAGCATATATTATAAGAGTAATTATATGAGATTTGTCAACCCAAAAAAAAGTAATTATATGAGATTACTAATTTAAAATGTTGATATCTTCTACTAGATGTTTCTCACTCTCTGCCTCTCTCTCTCTACATAGACACACACTCTCTAACCACTTAAGTTAAATATTTACCACAAGGCTGTGTCACAAAATATCATCATACAAAAATAAAATTAATTATTTTAGACTAGTAATATTATTGGAAGAATACGAACCAACATCACCTTATATTTCTAATCATCAAATTATCAAATTACTCTTAATTCAGAATTGATTAATTTATTGAAGAGGCTGGGACAGCACACAAGTATGCACAATAATGGTATAATATATATAGCTGCCTAAACCAGGAGTGGCTATGAACAAATAAGAACTTTCTTGTAAGATACATATGGACATTAATTAATTGCATATACCTCCCCACATGCTTGCATGTTAGTGTGTTATGCAATCAAACTAATTATATAACCGTCTTTTGCTACACTTGGACCGTTATTTCATGCGCGTATTTCGGAGGTTTCACACTTTAATCTGTCTCATAAACGTACATAGTACATACTATACTCTAGCAGATAAGATTTTGCAAGTTTCTATGTTGTGGAGTACCTGCTAATTTAATTCTGACATGAATTCAGATTTTATCTTTTTATTTTGCCTTATTTGCAATTTTGATATTTTTACTTTTAGATACAATATTCTGAACCTCAAATTCAAATTCTTAAATTGTTTGACTTATTTTAATCTATGTATTTTGAATTGATTTTGATCATGTGGTAAACAATGCGCACTATCATTTAACAACTCATTTTTTAGATCATCAAATTTTGATAGAGTGTCAGTTGTCACAAATATTTCATTTGACACTTCATCAAAATTTAGTCTTACATGCATAGTGGAAACAAAATTATAGATCTTTTGAAAATTTAGAGTCCAAAATTGTAAAATTAGAAATGAATGATCTAAATTGTGAATATTTAACTTGACGTCAAAACTTTTAGAAAAAGATTGCCACATATTTGGATCTCGTAAGGTTTTGAGATGTGAATGTCTACACTTGTGTGGATATTCACTTTACATAAGAAAAATTGTGAATGAATCTATATGTTGAAGTTAGTTTTGAAGTTGTTTGTAGTTTGTTGTTAGTCGCACATTGTTTAGGTTCCCGGGTTGTTGAGTGTATAAATATGCTAGAGTACTCCCATTCTTCTTCGAAGTAACTTTTCGGATGAGATCCAATCATATTTAACATGTTATCAGAGTTGGGTTAAGGATTTCAATGTTGGAATTGGATCTCAAGTCCATGCTAGACATGAGGGTGTGTGTTGAAGTTGATTTTAAAGTTGTTTGTAGTTTGTTGTCAGTCCCATATTGCTCAAATTTCTGGGTTGTTGAGTGTATAAATATGTTTCAGTACCATCATCCTGAAAACTAGTTTTTCGGATGAGATCTAGACTTTTTAACACTATATACATGTACGTTTTTTTTGTTATATGTTGGAAGTATTTATGCTTTCAGTTTAATTTGTTCCAATTGACTTGACCGTCACGAATTAATAAATTGTGTTCTTAATAAAAGAAAAATCACCGTTCTGAAGGGCTTTAATTTGTTTAAGATGACAATTCATTGCTTTGCTTCAGTAGCAGAATCGTGTGCCCATGATCATTTTCCCATTTGAAAACACACACACACATACATACATACCCGACCAAAACAACTAAGATTGAGTTTGACAGAATTATTACTTAGCATATCATGTACTTTTTTTTTTGAGAGGAGCATATTATGTATATGTGTACATGTATATGGACATATATATAAATTACATTTTAGTCACCATGAAAAGGGTGTGTCTTTGCTGTAACATGTCGTGCTTGATTAGCTTCAGCCATGTTGGAATTAGTCATTCATCATTGACCCTCCACTGCTTTAAAGAGACAATTGTATTGGAAAACATGTGCAAGTGAATTATATGCGTTTTTGTTTAAAAATAGTTAGAGTATTCCATTATACCAAAGTCCAAAGGTAATTGATCACATAATCATTGAAAAAATTAATTATGTTACCTGCTAAATTATCCTTCACTTTGTTTATTAGAAAAGTGAAGAATAAGAATCTATGCTATACTTGGCTCATCTATCTATCTATATTCTATTGCTTCTTGATTCAGAGTGGAGCTGAGGTGACCGTGGAAGTTGATGGTGTATGGTGGGGAGGACGACGATGATATATTCAATAGGTGTTCTGGACCGGTCAAAAGGATCTTAGGCTCATTTACTCAGGTCCAATACAATCCAAAGCCCAAATATCAAGTTTGACAATATTACTTGCGACATACGCCTCCATCACGAGGGGGGTGCATAGAGCATGCAAGACCAGTTCAAACGAACCACAACGTCTCTTTGCACGTTCCCGCAATAATCTCTCTGGCGGTTACACTTCCCACGATTTCGTAACCGCCAGACCCAAGTGTGCCATTACAACGGCTCTGCAGCCCTCCACCTCTATATATAGGGGACTCTTAGCAGTCCCCAAGGTAGAATCTACTCTTCCTCTAAACCCTCACTCTCTCATCTCTACTAACTTGAGCGTCGGAGCGCCTGCAGGTACACACCCCTCGCCGTTCCAAGAAGCACTCTTGACGCATTCTTCCACCACTCAAACCACCACATTTAAAGCACCGACAGTCACCTTTTGATCAGGTACGATCAGTGGCCCCGTCTGTGGGAAGTATAAGCTCTCCCCGTTTTTATCCTACTAAAAACCAAAGCTTTCCAAAAATCTACCATGACTGCCAACGGTGCCAGTTCACAGATAAGAAGCGAGATTCGTGTCCTTCAACGAGACGGAATGGCGTCTTCGCCTTCTCCTGTGGGTATACCCAGAGAGGAACCTGTACAAATAGTTCCTCTCTAAGAAAGGCCTCTGCAGGGTCCTCCACGACTTATAGAGACGCCAGAAGATGCCACGCCAACTAGTGCCCTCATCGGCAACCTGATCCGCACGGTTCAACGAAAAACGTCGTTAATCGAGGAACAGAACTGACGCCTGATGGATCTGGAGCAAGTACACCCGACAATCCGAACCAAATAGACTCCTTCCCCCAACACATAGCAGAAGAGGAAGGAGCCCTCGCCACTCACGTTCCAGATCCCCTCGGCACTCAGTCAACGTTAGATCTCCAAGCCTTACCAAGAGGTCAGCTAGAAGGAGGTCACCCAGATGATCTCCTCCAAGACGATCTCTTGCGAGGAGGTCTCCACCAAAATGCAACAGACGCTCTTGGTCCCCTTCCAACTCCAAAGACACTCACGATACTCGGAATGACCGTAACGCATACGGTCCGTTCACACGGCGTATCCGAGAAGCTCTTATCCCCCGCATTTTGGAGAAACCACCTCAAATGTATTCGTACGATGGAACAACGGATCCCGACGAGAACATTGAAGCGGTCATAACGTACCGATCGGTGCAGGGCGCCGTGAAATGCAAGATCTTCGTCACTACACTACGACGAAGAGTCGTTACGTGGTTTAAGAACTTACGGAGAAACTCCATAAACTCATGGAGCGACCTCTGTGACGAGTTCACAACCCACTTCACTGCTTCAAGGACATAACCAAAGACGGTGACGTCCCTTGAAGCCATTGTTCAAGGAAAGAGCGAACCTCTTCGAGACTACATCGAAAGGTTCAACAAAGAAGTTGTGCAGGTAAGAGGTGCTGATGAAACTATGAAGTAGTGCCTCATTGCCAAAGATCTGCGCGAAGGCACAAACGTCAAGAAAGCTGTCCATCTGGATCGTCCAAGGACTCTCAACAAGTTCCTAGCGATCACAAAGATCTACATCATGTACGAAGAAGAGCTGTACGCGGACAACCTCAACAAATCCAGGAAGGGGGAGCCTGCTGCTGAATCCTCCAAAAAGCCCTTCCATGAGAAAAACAAGGAAGGCAAAGTAGCTCGGGAAGGCAAGGGACCTAACAGTCTCTTTACCGAGTATACACCCCTAGCCATGTCCAGGGAAAAGATCCTCATCGAGTTCGCAGTTGCCGATCTGATGGAAGCTGGCGTCAAGCCACCAAAGGCTCCTTCACAGGAGAGGAAAGGAATCGACAAAACCAAGTACTGTCGGTTCCACAAGTGCTATAGGCACGTTACTAATGATTGCATCAACCTGAAGGATGATATTGAACTTCTCATCCAACGAGGTCGGCTCAAACAGTTCGTCAAGAACCCTGAGTCTGAGAGAAAGACCATTGAGCTCATCGCTGATGGCAACGAGCGGACAAGATAGTTGCCATGTCCGTGGAGTATTTGGGCGATTTCCCTAACAACGTGGAAATTGTACCTACTCATGCACCTGGGAACATTTTCCCTCTGCCAACGTCATCACGGGAGAAACGGTGAACATCTCCATGGGAAGCATGAAAAGAAAGTTCGAAGAGCTTATGAGCGTCAACCTGCTGGCCCCTCCAATTCCAACACGGGAGGGAGACCACCCTTGGCGTTCTACGACTCAGAATTGCTCGATGAGGCTTCAAATTCAACCATTCTTTTGCTCATACGAGCATCGATGACCAACACCGACGTCCGTCGAGTCCTGATTGACACAGGGGCCTCGTGCAACATCATGTACACCGGCCTTTCAAAAATCTTCAACTAACGGAGAAAAACCTTTCTCCCTATGTTGGAAATGAACTCTACGGCTTCAATGGTTCGTCTACTCAATCTTGGCGCTATGTAGAGCTCTGGTCACTTTCGGCGAAAAGGAGGCCAGGAAGACAATAAAGATCCCATTTTTGGTGATCGATTGCCCTTCTCTCTATAATTGCATTATATGGAGAACCGAACTTGCCCAACTGGGCGCCGCATGTTCAACAACTCATCTGAAGTTGAAATACCATGCGAAGGATGACATCATCGCCTCCCTAAACGGAGACATCAAAGCTGCAAGTAGATGTTTCCTTCAGGAAAACAAAACCCAGAACTCGGTTTTCCAATCTAGTAAACCTGCTGAAGACAAAGGGAAAACTGATGCGAGTACCTTGGATGCAAACTTGGTCGAACTTGATCTCAGGTTCACCAAGGAAGACCTCAAGAAACAAAAGAGGGAAAAGAAGGATCCGCTCAACGCGAAACCTCTGAGACTTATTCTTGACGGAGAATTCGAGTTGGTTACTTTCGAAAACGACCCCTCAAAAAATTTCAAGATCAGTAAGGATCTTCCTATGCTCGTCAAAGCACAGCTGGTCGCCTGCTTAAGGGAGAATGCTGACCTATTCACCTGGAGTGCAGCCGACATGCTCGGAATCGACCCAAGCGTCGCCTGTCACAGCTGACAGTTGATCCTGGTGTTAGCGTTATAGCCCAACGACGTAGAAAGGAGTCTCCTGAAAAATCAGAGGCTGCAGAAAAAGCTGTAAAAGACCTCCTAGAGACAAATTTTATTTTTGAAGCCAAATACACTACATGGATCTCCAATGTTGTACTTGTCAAAAAATCTAATGGAAAATGGTGTATGTGTGTTGATTATACCGATCTTAATAGGACGTTCCCTAAAGACACATATCCTCTTCCTAACATAGATAAACTCGTGGATAATTCCTCCGGCTACAAACTTTTATCCTTCATGGACGCCTATTCTGGTTACAACTAGATACCCATGGCCGAAGAGGATAAAAAGAAAACAGTCTTCATTACCGAATCAGGGAACTATTACTACAACGTAATGCCTTCGGTCTACGAAATGCGGGGGCCACTTATCAACGTATGATGAGCAAAGTCGATGACAAGGAACTCCTAGGCGACATCCTTGAGGTCTACATGGACGACATGGTTGTCAAATCCCAGCAAAAGGTTGATCATGCCGCACATCTCAAGAGAGTGTTCGAACAAACCCGGAAATACGACATGCGACTCAACCCAGAAAAATGCACTTTCGGAGTTCAAGCGGGTAAGTTCCTTGGTTTCTACCTAACAGAAAGGGGAATTAAGGCGAACCCAGATAAATGCCAGGAATTTACAAAACTTCCCACACCCCCACTCTAAGAAGTGCATCCAAACACTCAACGGTATGCTGACTGCTCTCTCCAGATTCGTCGCCAAGTCCGCTCAACATGATCTCCCTTTCTTCAAACTCTTAAGAAAGGAGACAAAGTTCGAATGGACAGACGAATGTGAAGCCGCCTTGAAGCATCTTAAGGAAACCCTATCCACACCTCCATTTCTCTCACGACCTGATCAAGGTGAAATGTTGTACCTCTACCTTTCTGTTTCTTCCGATGCGGCCAGCGCTGTGCTAGTCAGAGAAACGCCGGAAGGACAGAAACCAGTATACTTAACCAGCAAAGCTTTGCTAGGGCCGGAGACAAGGTACTAGAAGATCGAAAAGGTGGCCCTCACTCTCCTTACAACAACACGAAGTTTGAGACAATATTTCTTAGCTCATGTTGTGGTAGTCCGAACTAACCAACCCATTAGACAAATCTTGGGTCGTCTTGACGTCGTTGGATGGATGATGAAGTGGTCACTCGAACTATCCGAGTTCGACATACACTACGAATCCAGAAAGGCACTGAAGGCACAAGTGTCCACGACATGGGAGCCAAAAAGGTAAAGATCTTTACTGATTCTCAATTAGTAGCTTCCCAAGTTACTAGCGAATACCTAGGGGGGTAGACCATACCGTCTCAGGTGAACCCATTTTGTTTCGAAGGTCACCTCACTCACTAACAAGCACCAAGAAACAGAAAACACTTGAGCATACGAATTGTTACTTTGTAAACATACAAAACGATTCACTCTCAAAAATACTTCAAACAATATAAAAGCCTCACACAACGAGCACTCGGTTCAATCGTCATACTTGAAAATAAAACAAAATTTTTCAACAAGTGTGATAAGAATCAAATAAACAAAGCAATTTATATTAAAGGTGTTAACCACAAAGGGCGCAGAATGTCATTAGCACAAAGGCTGGTTACAAGCATGGTTGTTAAAGAAAAGATTAAAATCACAAGGCCTCATTGGCCTGGGCTTCATCAACATGCCCGATATCCTCCTCAAAATCGAGGGGAGGTTTAATCACTCCATCTTCAACATCGCTGAGATGGTGAATCCCCTCGACACACAAGTCAATGTCGGAGTTCGCCACCTTTAACTGAACCACTGCACGGTCAAAACCAAGCTTGACGGCACCCACCAAGCTTCCTTCCAGCGTGCTAACCCTCTCAACCAGGCCAGCACGCCTTAGGACAGCTATGTCCTGCGTCTCATCTTCCCCAGGAAGGTTTTCCTTCTTCAGAGACTCCTCCAAAAACACCTTCTATTCAGCCAGCTTCCTGGAAAACTCAGTCGCCTGCTCAAGGGCCGTTCGAGCATCTGCCAATTTCTTTTCTATAACAGCAACATGGCAGTCACACTCCTCAACAACTAACCTCACAGCAGCAGCATCACCCTTAAGTTGGGAACTTTGGCAGCCAGAGCGTCCTTCTCCTTAGATAACACATCCACCCAAATTTCGCCCTCAAGAGAGGTGTTATTCAGGACCGTAGCAACCTCTAGAGCCTTCATGGTGGCAATAACTTCTTCTATTATTGCCTTACTCTAGCCAGCAGGACCAAGGTCATGAATAACCCTCAGTTCAGGATCATCCAAGAAAAGGGTCAAACGAGAGCTGCAACGATCTGGCTCGAACCACACTTTTGGGAGCTGAAGGAAGTCCCCACTTTCAGAGTGGACAGGAACATCCCTGATAGGCGTGACCGACTCCTTGGACGGTGTCTCCACCCTCATCCTCTTCGTGGGCCCCGACACCCTCTCCTCGGAACGTTCCTCCCCTTCCAGGTCCACCACTAGGCCAGAAGTTGAGCCCGGACCAGATCCAGCTATTATATGGCTCAAAGGCTGAACATTCTTGCGCCGATTCTTGGCGGCGACCTTCTTGTTCGCTTCATTCACAAGCGCCTGTAAATCTTTCATTTTTCCTACAAACGCAAAGAACGGAAAAAAAACAAGTCAGACATGAAAGACTATATGCAGAAACGAACTGAAAGAAACAAAAAGAGTGCAACTACCAAGACAATCGTTTGGGTCCTGTGACACCACTAGCTCGTGGGTCTTAATGAACTGGGGCTCTGTTACTGGTGTCCTGTCCGCGTTCATCAATGGGTTTTCCCGTTTGTCAGTTTTAATCTTCCGCGAGAAAGACCGAACAAACGCCCAAAGCTTTTGGTGGGCATCCATCTCTTCCTCCGTCAAACTAAGAGCAGTCCGACAAAAGTCTCTTGGCTCAAAGCCAAAGTGATCGTTATTCCAATACAAGGGAAAGAGGGGACGACAGATTCCGTCCTTCACCACCTCCAAGAGAGTATTCTAAGTAGCTTCACTTCTCGGCCTTACCAAAAAAAAACGTTCTTTGAAACTCCGTACTTTACCTGCAAAGATTTCAAACATCTTCTCGGCTCCCCGCTGAATGGTGAAGATGGTGAAGAAGACATTTTTGAAAGGGGGAACTCCGAGATACTGACACACCAATTCAAACGCCCTCATGAAAGCGTAAGAGTTGGGATGAATCTGAGAAGGAGATAGCTTGGTCCAACGGAGCACCTCCCATTGAAAATCAGAGAAAGGGAGTTGAAAATCCATGTCTTTAAAAACCATTTCATACATAGGAAATACATGGTCCTCATACGCTGAACACACTCTATCAGATGTGCTCGGGAGAACAACCTCTCAATCTTCGATTCTACCAACGGAGCTGAAAGAGATTTCTCCCGTTCCACCTAGGGCAAACGCCGACTCCGTCTCCAGGGGTTCCTCCCCCAACCAAGAAAGAGTGGGCGCAACAGTTTCTTCCTCCTCCATGGAAAACCTGAAAGATCAAGGAAAAAGTGAATCCAACATTTAGATCCACCCTTCCATCATCCATCAGATCGACCACGGCGAGGAAGGGATCAAACATCACCGCTAAAAGTTAGAGAAAAAACAGCAAAAAAGGTCACCATCTTCACAGTGTTCCCTCACAGGCGAGACAGAGAAGCCAACGGCAGAAGTAATCCAACCACGCCGAAAAAAACTATTTCGAGGCAAACAAAACTGAAGTTTATTAGCTAAACTACAGATTGTCGCCAATGTTTTCTCTCAAAATACAGAAAACAGACAGCAAAACTCCTAAGACTCTTTACACACAGTGAGAACTACCGTGACAAACAGAAGAAACCACCGCGTCAGAGCAACTTCTACCCTAAAACATGCATTTCTACGGTTTCTTAAACATGAAATTAAAGAAGTCAAGCATAAAAACAAAGGGAAATGACGCTATCAGAACATTACCTGTTACGATGGATGAAGAAATGGATTCGAAGTGAGAAGTTGAAGGACTGGAAATGCTTTGTCTTTGAAAGAACTCTTGGAAGATTTTCTGAGTTTCTAAAACGTGAAATGATAAAAGTGTTCCAAACAAGCGTTTGAACTATTTATATCCACTTTGCAAACCTTTCAAAGGTCACGCAGTTACAATCTGGTACAATCCTTCGCATACAACTCTCCACTCAAGTGGAAAATCCATGGTCCAGATCAAACCTCACCATCCATCCAAGGGCTCTGATTAATGGTAGCAGTTCTTCAAACGTCAGGATGAGATCAACGATTCTGATGACACCTTGGAAACACAAACTAAGAACACTCTTAAGGCACTAGGTACTTGAGTACCATAATAGCCTTTACACGTGTCACTCAGAAACCAAAGATCATGTCTCCTCAATCTTTCCCTCGAGACGTGGGCATTAATTGTGGAATGACAATCGACCAAACTTCCTGACGAGGGAATCTTTCCATCTGACTAAAATCAAACGAGCATTCACATGCCGAACACAAATCACTCAACCGTCGAACCTGTCTGGCTATAAAACAAACATGCTCAGGAATATCGAGCGTGTCCCTACACACGTCCGCCCAATTCTCATAGCAGCATAGTTGTCCAAGACAAACGATTCCCAAATTTAGGGCGTTCTCACACGTCCCATCAGCTCAAACCATTCTCCTATGAAGAACTTGCAAAGCAGTTCCGTTAGAACCCACGGTTCTCTCTCAAGGAAAGCCGAAGAAGCTTTGAAACAGAGAGGCGAGCATGAATTCTCTCTTATTCACTCGTTGAATACGAAAGTGATTCCCCTCTTTGCCATCTACGAGCAGCAAAAACACGTCCGCCCTTAAGTCATCACTCTTCATCAAGAGCAACGACTTGGGGGGCTACTGTTCTGGACCGGCCAAAAGGATCTTAGGCCCATTTACTCAGGCCCAATACAATCGAAAGCCCAAATACCAAGTTTGGCAATATTACTTGTGACATACACCCTCCACCACGAGGGGGGTGCATAGAGCATGCAAGACCGGTTCAAACGAACCACAACGTCTCTTTGCACGTTCCCGCAATAATCTCTCTGGCGGTTACACTTTCCACGATTTCGTAACCGCCAGACCCAGGTGTGCCATTACAACGGCTCTGCAGTCCTCCACCTCTATATATAGGGGACTCTTAGTAGTCCCCAAGGTAGAATCTACTCTTCCTCTAAACCCTCACTCTCTGATCTCTACTAACTTGAGTGTCGGAGCGCCTGCAGGTACACACCCCTCGCCGTTCCAAGAAGCACTCTTGACACATTCTTCCACCACTCAAACCACCGCATTTAAAGCACCGACAGTCACCTTTTGATTAGGTATGATCAGAAGGGATTATATACATGCAACCACTCTAATTAGGTTTAACAATTTGGAGTGTGTTCTAATTTTAAAAAAGAGTGAACTTAAACCAGCAAGTACTTGATTAAAATAGAATGTAAATAAAGCAGGAGAGAATAATACACATCATATTTTATACCGGTTCACCATCAATGTGATTGGCCAGTCCAATCCACCATGTTTGAGTGATTTTGCCTTCTAAACTTACACAAACTTAATCCACTAAGATAATTCATATCCTATATTTAGTGTCTATTCAAACTGCTTTTTCAAATAAAGGTAGTTGTCATTATTGGACGTTGTACATACATAAGATTGAGTTTCTATGTGATTGATACAAAGTCATTGCTATGATGTTTACTCTATAAGAGAGAACATTACAATAAAATCATATATCAATTAAAGCAAAAGTAGCATGACTACTTGATCGATTTACATCTTGATCTATTTACCGCATGAAAGGATATTACAATGTATTCCTAAATCATGTTTTTGGCTTTTTCTATATTTTTCTAAAATATAAATAACATTTTTCTTTTTAAGTGTGGAGTCATAAAACACCAATACTAGTCTATATTTCTTCTTATACTTTTTATTCTTCTTGAAGGATTTCTAGCAAAAGACTTTAACATACACTTTCAACGTTTTAAATAGCTTCTCCTTTATACTCCTAGAATACTACCGTTGAAGAATGAAACAAAATCAGATACAAAGAAGCATTTGATAGATTGTACGACATTTTACTTTTTGATTGTTTTCTTTATTTTTTTGAGCATGATCTATTTATGGTGAAGGATTTTGAGAAAATCATTTCACTGCACTTCAAAGATCATCTAGAGTTTATTAACCCAGAGTTTGGAACATGATCTTCAGTTTGATCCTTATAGAGGATCGTTGTATCCAAATGATTGTTTTGATATCTTCTTGTATGAATCATCTAGAGAATAACTTGATTAGATGGTTAAGCTTTGACTCTCGTAATGCTGACCATGCGAAGGATCATCATATCCATACAATAGCTTTGATGTCTTATTATTATTAACATAAAATTCATTTACTACAACTTTGCAAGCAGACATCAATCTAGAATTTTATACTTGAGTCTTATTTAGTGATAAAACTTACTTATATATATTGCAATGTTATTTGATGATAAAACTTGTACCTTTTGTTAGTATTTATACATTATATGTACTATATTATGATTCCTTGCCTCGAGAATGCTTCCGGTCGCTGATAACTTTCCTAAATCGCGATCTCTCCTATTTCTTATTGTTATAGCGTTTTTAATATTTATGGAACAATCTATGCATGACGCACGTCATTTTATACTAGTGTCAATTTTGGTGGGTTAATTTGATTAATTAAAAAAAAAGCTTAATTGCAGTTTTAGCCCCCTAACTTTTTCAAAGTTGCGATTTTGCCCCCCTAAGAAAAAAAAACTACAAAACAACCCCCTAAGTTTTTCACCTGTGGTAGTTTTGGCCCCCAAGGCTGATATTGACTCGGTCTACGCTGACGTGGCACCCTAAGTGAGGTGCCACGTGTTATTTTTTTTATTTTTTTTTGCCTTGGGGGGCCAAAACTGCTACAGTTGCAAAACTTAGGGGGCTGTTTTGTAGTTTTTTTCTTAGGGGGCCAAAATCGCAACTTTGGAAAAGTTAGGGGGGCTAAAACTGCAATTAAGCCTAAAAAAAATCACATGTGTTGTTTCATATGTATGTATAAGGGGGGGTAAAACGAGCCCAACCCGTCGGATCGACCCGTTTAACCTACTATTTTTGGTGGGTTAAATTGATGTTTTAAACTCACTTTCTATAGTTGGCTCACCCCACTTAACTTGTCGGAAAAGCAACGCGGAACGGGGCTGCTCGCTTAACTCGTTTTTCAAGTTTTTTACTAGATCAAGTATGCAATGATCAATTATTATTTGAGTTGCATAAGTGTATAGGACAAAGTAGTATTTTCTTTGATCCAATACTTACCTATATTTTTACCCATCCATAACCCACAAATCACAATGCATCTCTCTATACATTGTCAGCCGTTTTTTATTGGCAACAATATTTTTTCAAAATAAAGATTAAACGCATATAGAAAATATAAATATGTAGAATGATTTGTGGGATCTAATTTGAAATTTCAATGGAATTTTTTTCTTTTTGGTTCTAATTCAAAGGATTGTTATATGAGACGGACAAATTATATTTTTTTCTTTTTCGACTGGAAAAAAATTAGTAAAATTATTTACAGCGAGATTCGGTGTTCTTTATATGGTTCTATGAATCGTTTCCATCATCTTTCCCGGATACATATCACCTTTTCTGCACATATAATTATGATTATCACGGGAAAGAGGAAAAAAGATAAGAGAAGAAATTTCTCAAGCCATTCATATGAGAAACAAAATAAAGCTCACTGCTACAAATAAACTTTTTCTTATTTTTATATTGAAAGAAAATAAACTTTTTCTAATATTAACGTATCAATAATATGTTAATATTAGTATTTTTATGTATAAGTAATTAATTGATTAAAGAAAAAATTGATTTGATTTATCAATAATATCTTGCAAATTCTTGTTATTATATATAAGTAAAAACTCAATTTAAGAAAAAAATCGATTTATTTTATTTTTGATAAAGATTACACATATCTCTTATAGATTAACCAGGATCTAGGTTCGAATCTAATATTGGACGTAACATTCGTTGAAAACTCTTGGGAAGAGTTTACCGTTTATTTGAGTCCGACAAGACTCGACGGATTAGTCTTCGCACTTGCAGACAGACAATGTCGGATACATAAAAAAAAAGTTTATACACTATTAAAATTTTAAGGGTTAAATATGTTTTTGATCCATATAAATATTTTAACTTTTTGCTTTAGTCCCTTTAAAAATGTACACATGATCTAACTTAAAAGTATTGACTAAAAATATTGATGGAAATATTTTTTGGAGATTAAAAATCGAATACAATTTTAGAGAGACTAAAATGAAAAATTTGAGATATTTATAAGAATAAAAAATAAATTCTATTTTAACAATATTATGTAACATTTGAACAGTTGTCACTAAATGTTTTGATATATTAAGAGGTGGAGGGAAATACTAGGGTGGATCATTGTTTCATTTTGTCCACCATAGTCTGAGACAGCTTTGTAAAATTAATATTGTTTTGAGGTCCTTTAACAATTACTAATTTTCTTCATTCCTAGTTATGTCATGCTTCCCATTTTTGCCAATTAAGTGTATTTTATAGGGTAACTAAGTGCGGTGGAGTATGCTAGCTAGGTGGCTTTTAAAAATATGAAAAGATCTCCTAAAAAAAAGACTGTAAATTTTAGAGATTAAAAGACCTGAAAACGTTATTGTTTTTTCAAAGCTCTTGTGGACCGAGTGACGTGGTGGTCCAACCTAGTTTTGGATTTTTTTTTTTAACAAACTAAAATGATATATTATAAACAATAATGGATCACCCTACACAAGATGTGCAAAGGAAAAGCCACCCAAGAGTATTTACACTGAAAATGTACTAACAAATAAAGGCACCAACTAAAACCGACAAGAGAAAATTACAAGTGGGCACCCATGCAAGGGGTTGGGTGTTTCCACCAGTCATGATAACTGTAGTTAAAATTCGCCCTTTTTGCTTTCGGCCATAAAAAAAAAATAGAGCTTCACCTTCTCAAGCATACCAGCAGAAGAATAAACTGCATTTTGAAAGACACAAATATTTCTCTTCTTCCATAACACCTAAGCAGAAGCAAACCAAATAATTATAAGAAATGAATGAGTTACTTGAGGCAACCCTGTCATGTTTGTAAACTGAAAATAATAATGACGAATGTCACTAGGCATCATCGAAGATATGCCCAACCATTGCCACACCTGATACCAAAGAGAATTGAAAATATTGCAATCCAGAAATAAATGATTTGTCGTTTCCTGATGACCACAACCTGAGGCACACACCGCATTTTCTGGTTGAATCACACGCCTGTGCACCAAGTTGTCTTTAGTAGGCAAGCGTTTTTGAAAGAGGCGCCATGCAAACAAGGACACTTTGGAGGGAATCTGCTTGTGCCACACATCTATAACAAGACTTCTGTTCAACGGCTCGCCTGTAGTAGTGATAAATGTGTAGGCGCCCTTAACTGTATATCCGCTAGAGGTGTCTAGTAGCCATCTCCAAGTATCATTAACATCATCCTGCAAAACAATGTTATGAAGTAGATCTGAGCACTCCCTCACACTCTCCTCCTCCCATGCCAACAAACGGCGTCGCCACACCAACGCCTCTCCCCCTTCCCCCACCCTAACCTCCACATCTCTTCCACCGTACACTCCTTAACGACCGCCAAATCGAAAAGGCGGGGGTACCTGACTCTCAAAGGCATTTCCCCGACCCACGTATCGTACCAGAACAAAGTATCTCTACCATCACCAATAACCCTCCGAGTGTTATCATCAAACCACCTCCCGACACCCTCACCAACACCCTCCCGCACCCTAGACAACATCCGCCACCAAGACGAGGTATTCCTCCCACCCTCTTGCAACCGCCCCCAACCTCACCATACCGAGCTTTAAGAACTCGATACCATAATCCCTCCTTATCAAACAACATCCTCCAACACCACTTTCCTAACAATGCTAAATTAAAAGCACCTATCCGCCTAACCCCCAAACCTCTGACATTCTTTGGAGTACAAATAGCCTCTCAATTTATCCAGACAATTTTCCTATTATCCTCACAACCCCCCCAAATTTTTTTTTTTGAAAATAGATTCAATAGAAGAAATTATACCTCCAGGTGCTTTGAAAAAGGAAAGAAAATAAACCGGAAGAGAGGAGAGAACAAACTTCAGGAGAACCAGACGACCACCGAAAGAAAGGAACTTATTGTTCCACTTCGACAAGCGAGAGACAATGCGATCGACAACAGGTTTCCAAAAACTAAGTTTCCTCGAGTCACCACCGATAGGCAAACCCAAATAAATAAACGGGATAGTTCCCCTACGACAATTCATCACCAAAGCAGCCTCCGACAACCAAGAATCAGAGATATTAATACCTGTCAGCATGCCTTTGTTAAAATTCACCTTCAACCCCGACATATCTTCAAACAACAACAACACCGCTGTCATAGTTCGAACATTCAACCAACTTTTGTTACCGATAATAATAGTGTCATCCGCGAATTGGAGATGAGGAGTTATGCCCACCTCATCCCTGCGACCAATAATATACCCATTAAAGAGTTGCGCCCCAACCACCTCATTCATAATGACATTAAACCCTTCCGCTGCCAGAAGAAATAAAAAAGGAGACAAGGGATCTCCCTGCCGAAGGCTCCGTTCAATAGGAAACTCATCTGTCGGGCATCCGTTAACTAACACTCACGCGGTGGCTGAACCCACACATTCTAAAATCCACTTGCGCCAAATTGTTGGAAAGTTCATTTTAGTCATAACAGCATCCAAGTACCGTAAATCAATCGAATCATAAGCCTTCTCAAAGTCGACTTTAAACAAAAGCAGCTCTTTGTTCAACCTCTTTGCTTCATCTACCACCTCATTGGCTATTAAAATACTGTCTAATATTTGCTTGCCTTTGATGAAGGCCGATTGAGACTCAGACACCACACTTACCACAACTTGACATAGTCTGTTAGTGAGGACTTTAGCTAGGACCTTATATAAGCAACCAACCAGAGATATAGGTCTAAAATCATTGAGCCGTTGTGGACTGTTAACCTTCAGAATCAAAGCAATGAAAGTAGAGTTTAATCCTTTGCACAATTTACCATTACGATGAAATTCCACCATAAACCGCATAAAGTCGTCTTGTAATAAATCCCAAAATTCCTTTATAAATCCAAAACAAATACCATCAGGGCCTGGACTTTTGTAACTGTCACATTCCCGAACCGCCTGTTTAACTTCATCCAAAGAAAAAGGTTTAGTAATATTTCCCGCCTCACCGTAAGTCAATCTGCGAAAAGGAAGTCCAGCCACACTTGGCTGGTTTGCCCCAACCACCTTGAAATGATTAAAAACAACCGCGCGAATATTGTGCACCCCTTTGACACTAACGCCGTCGACAGACACCAAATTAATGACATTATGGCGTCTTCGATTAGACATATACCCATGGAAGAATTTGGAGTTTGCGTCCCCCTCTTTTAACCAATTCAAGTGGGACTTTTGCCACTGAATACTGTTTTGAGTTTGAGCCATAGAATGTAAATGTACATTTAGAGCTTGAAGCTCTCTAACCTCGACTTCCTGAAGATCCGACGACTCTCCTTTTAAATCTAAAACGACAATTTGATTTTTAACTTCAGAAATTTTACCATCTAGATTTTGAGAGTGTTGAATATGCCATTCCTTCAAACAGGATTTCATCATTTTCAATTTTTGTTCAAGCACATAACCGCCCCAATCCTGAATGTTAAAAGATTTCCACTTTTCACGAACAAAATCACCGTAACCTTGATAATCAGACCAACATTTGAGTATCTGAAGCGGCTGTGGGCCCCAATTAGCACTGTCCACATGTAAAATTAATGGAACATGATCAGAAAGGCCCCTCTGATTAGCAATCTGGATACAATTTGGCCAATTTTGACACCACTTATCTGATAACAAAAAGTTGTCCAGCCTACTCATCGAAACACCATCACCCTTGTACCAAGTCAATAGACGACCGCAGATAGGCAAATCGATAAGAAGACTATCAATGATAAATTTGTTAAAATAGTCTGCATCCGTTTGCCTAAATACATCGCCCCTGCCTTTCCTCTCTTCCACACACCGAACGGAATTAAAGTCTCCACAGACACATAAGCAAACATCTGATTTGTTGAGAACAAGAGAATTCAAACTATTCCATAACAATTTTTTCCCCGCCAAATCACACGGCGCATGCATATTAATAATAACAAAGTCTTCCGCCGTAAGAATCACTTTGCCCTTAATAGCAAGAACATGCACAAAGCTCATTGAAGACCAAACATCAACCCGCGCCGAATCCCACACCGTGACCAGCCCACCTGAAGCTCCAACCGAAGGTTGAAAAGAGTAACCACACAAATTGTCTCCCTAAACAATCTTGATCACTTGATCAGTCAACGCTGGCATTTTAGTCTCTTGAATACACATCACCATCAGATGCTTCTCACTGACAAGACGTCTGACTTCCACCCTTTTTTTCCACCACCTAAACCCCTCACATTATAACTAAGAACCTTCATTGAGACCTCCTTCCACCCCCACCCACACCCTCTCCCTCACCACCTACCAACTCACGCCTCTACTACTCCCTCGATCCCCCCACCTTTACCACACCCAATCTCACATCCTCCTGCCACCCTCCACTCTCTCCTACCCTCCTTAGATAAAAGTTGGAAACTATTGGTAGTATCACAGTGATAATGTAACCCCACTGCCTTCCCCACTGCCCGAACATCCACCTCCACCTCCTCCTTTTTGCCATGTAACACTAACCAGTTTTCCCAATCTTTGTTAACAGATGAAGTAGAATTTTTTGAATTTTTTGAATTATCAGAATTAGATGCCTTTGCTGAATCTGAAGTATTTTTATCGTCATCCACTTGTCTATTGTTATTGCGCTTATGTTTCTAGTTTTAGATATATATATATTTGTTGTTGTTGAAGAAATTACTAATTAAAAGTTAAAGAGATTAAAGTTGAAAATTTTATATATGTTAGTAAGCAAATGTATTTTTTACTTTTCTAGAAGAAACGAATAATTTTTCTTACTCTTGACAAAAATAAAATATAATACAAAGTTTAAGTTTATTTTTGAATATATATATATAATAAAGTCTTTAAAATTCTTAAAATTTATCAAGAAAAAATAACTATTTCATCTTAAAAAAATATTCAAATAAAGAAAACTCGTTATAGCACAGACGGTTTTTGTTGACCCAAATTAAAGTATAATTTTTTTTAAGGACGAAATTAAAGTATAAATGCAAAGAACTCTGTAATTTATACCATTTTGTTTTTCAAAAGAACTCTTTAATTTATTTATCATCCATTTTCTCAATAATTTCACACATATTCTATCATATACACCTCCACTGGTGGCCGAGCTAATTTAACCAAATGTTTTAAAGGTTCAATATAATTCAACGTGTGTGCACACACATACACGTATCTACACACTTGTTAGCATTTCTCTAAAAGTAATTCACAATAAAAATAAAAACGATAAAACAAAAAAATAATCATAAATTCGATGTGAAAGCTCTTGAAGAAAAAAGAAAAACAAAAGAATAAGAGAGAGATATTTTATATTTACCACATTCAAATATTACAAAAAGGGAGACCCTGAAAATTAAATATCACTAAATTTTGTCAAGAAAAAATATGACTAAATTTTTTTTTGAAGGAAAAAAATATCACTAAATTGAAAGCTTTCAACTGTATTAATTTTTTCAATGTAAAATAGTTTTATAATTTGCTTTTATTGGTGAAAGAGTATTTGTAATTATTTAACCTCTTTTTTTAGAAAGCAATACGTGTGTACTTATATTTGATAATTCAAAAAATAAGCTTACACTTAAATTATCAACTTCGCGATATATAGCAATGCTCCTCTATAATAACAAACACAAACAAGGGGTCTAGTCAAAAAACAAAACTAGTAAGGGGGTAGTTGTAGAAAAAGAAACGTAACAAGGGGAGGGGTATTGTAAATTAATATAATAAAATAAAAAAAATTTAGTAGTCCAATGAATCATGATAGTCAACATCACACTAATGTGGGGCAAAATGGCACTCAATATTATATAGAAATAATCTTCTCTCTCTCTCTCTCTCTCTCTCTCTCTCTCTCTATCTCTCTCTCTCTAACTTTGTGGGGGTAAGAAGAGTACTATTGGGTGAGTAATAGTATAAAAGGAGAGCTCTTGCGCAGCTCTTACAATCCCTTCTTCACATTTTGCATCTTCATTTCCCTTCAATCCTCATGAACCCTTTCTCTCTCCACTGATTCCTTCCATTTCCATCACCCTAAATTCTTTCTGCTTGCTTTCAAATTTCTGAACAACAACAACCACCATGGCTGAAAGCAAGTCCATCTCTCTTGAGCAAATCAAGAATGAAACCGTTGATCTGGTATAATTTCTCACTCATCCATCTTTTTATTTTCCAATTCATTTCTATTATACATGATTATCAGCTTCAATCTTTGTAAAGTTTTGATTTTTTCATATTATGACTCTTTCTTTGACTTCAAGGTCAAAGATTTTACACTAGTAATTCATGTGGGTTATCAATTTTCCTTTGATTTCTAAGTGAAATTGTTCATATACAAAAGGGTATCATCAAAAAAATCTTATCTTTTTTTTTTTTTTTTTTTTTTATAATTTTTTTTTCCCTTTTTTATTTTTTTTTTTTTTTTTTTTTAA